>Ga0316203_1000124_pt1 | contig 140086 bp, 110 predicted proteins | sample 6monrhotite_MG_FD_204940 | JGI IMG/M metagenome (GOLD analysis project Ga0316203, IMG submission 204940) | Microbial mat bacterial communities from mineral coupon in-situ incubated in ocean water Damariscotta River, Maine, United States -... | ecosystem: Environmental > Aquatic > Marine >... | reverse complement strand
CAGGGGGACTTTACACCCAGCAGCTGGCCGTAGTGCTCTTCTAGTTCCATGATTATTAATCCAAGGTTAGGTTGGCTACTGAAAATCTCAATTTTAACGGATATTTCACACTAATCTACGAAGAACCTAAGAAAGTAAGCAATATAAAGAGTCAATATGATACTTGACCCCTATTTCCTATTTTCCTTATTGCCTTATTTTTTTTTCAGCGAGGGGCGTAACAAAGTAAAACTAGGCTGCACTTCCATCTTTCACGTTATAGCTATACTGTCCTCCTGACATATCATTGATAACAAGACGCCCGTTTACAATATCCATTGTTTTAATAATATCAGGCATGCCTTTTCGCCATAATAACTGCCCATTATTTCCGATAGTTATTACTTCATCTTCAGCTGAAAATATTACACACGTGGGCACATCTTCTTCAATCCATTGAACAAATGAAACATCAGAAACCTCATTAACTAACTTGCCTGACTCTACATCAAGAATAAATATTCCTTGCTCAACACCTAAAAAAACACGATTATCCCTGATGTATATTGCTGGCCTATTATCTGACTGATTAACATTCAAGGCTGCCGCCCAGTTTTCGTTCTTAACAAGCCAATGCATTCTTGGTACATCCGTGCAATTTAATACTTTAATACGCTCGTCTTGATCAGAAACCACACCTTCTGATTCAGTTATGGTTATCATAGTAACGCCCTTACCTCTTAACTTTCGGAATAAATGTTATTATTTTTGGTTTTAAATTAAAATCACTTGAGTCATAAAAAAATTTAACATCATATTTTACACTGAAAGAATAGGGGTCAAGTATCATATTGACTCTTTATTATATTTGATTTATGCCCAGGCCAATTCGTATTGAATATGAGAATGCTTATTACCATGTCATGAACAGAGGTGGCGTGCTATTTTCCATGGCGAAGAATATTTTGAATGGTTTCCTCAAGCACTGGATGAGGCTCATCAGCTTAAGAAAGTAAACAATATAAAGAGTCAATATGATACTTGACCCCTATTCTATTTCTTGCTTAAAAGATTATCCAAGAATAAGAATGGTCTTTCTGCCGAGCTATTCGCCCAATTTAAACTTAATTGAGCGCTTATGGAAATTTTTCAAGAAAAAAGTGTTATACAATCGATACCACAAAAATATCAAAACATTCAGAAGGGCTTGCGTTCATTTTTTTCGAAAAATTGATCAACATTCCGATGAAATTGCTTCTTTAATGAGCGGTGGATTTGAGATTAACTACACCTAAATCTCAAACGCTATGGGTATATAAGGGTACCCCGGGGCTTGTTCAACAACTGGATAAGATCGCGGTTCGTTCCTCACGCGATCTATCCTTGTTCGTTATGCCTTTTTAATTTCGCTTTTCTCACCGGTCATAGATAAAGCCTGATTATATAGTTTCATGCTGAGCTTAAATCTAGTTGCAATAAGCTTGTCGAGATACGGTTTGACCTTAGGAATAAGCTTCTTTTCCTTTGCTAATAGAAGGATACCAATCATGCCTGTAATATTTAACCCCGCAGCTTTTGCGTGTACCCTGCCAATTTTTTCGTCAATAATTAGGAGATCTGCCATTATTTCCTTAGCTAAAACTATTGCCTCGGACTCTCCTGGATCAAGAAACTTTGAAAGAGAACGAACTTTTTCTACGTTTTTCACTTTTTGAGTTTTAATCCAAGGATATGAAGCAACCTCTTTTGCGCCAGGCACCCTGTTCCCATGAGCTGTTAGTTCAAGATAAACAGCCTCAGGAATGTAAATTTTCATATATAGTTGATGCACCAAATGTAGAGCACCAATTTTAGCTAGGTGGGTAATCGCAGTGGTGTCACTGACAAGTATCTTTGCCTTCATCGATCTTCCTCCAGATTTTTCAATGTTTCCATATCTTCAATCAAATCTTCTGCATCATAGGAAAATACTTGCCCTAGTTTTCCGACTACTTCATGAAATTCGATTTCGGATTTACCAATTAATTTCCCGCCCTGAACTCCGTTAATTTTTTTCATTTGATACAATGAAACAGACAATATTTCCTTTATCTGAGTTTCAGAAATCCCTAATTTTTCCATTACTTCATCTGCTAACTCTATTTTCATGAATTCCTCCAATTGCTAAATAAACCGGACTACAAGACATTACTTTACATTAACCTAGATCCTTTTAGGAAGTCACGGTAGGAACGCTGATTGCTCAGCGTCCCCCGTACAGATCCCCGCATGAAGTTTTCCCTCACAGGGCTTCTCGGTTGTACTCGCTTTCGCAGTCAAAAAAGACTTCATCGACTTTACCACCAGACCTTCGCTGATGCACTCTTTGCTATACAAACAGGTACAGGCAAAGGATTAAAGGTAAGATGGTGCTTTAGCCGCTCCCAAGTGAAACTTCGCCGCCCACTGCGTCGATTTAACCACTTATGCAGCCGTTCCATCAGGTGTTGTTTGACGGCGTAAAGCCCAGCCAGATTGCCAATCACGCCAAAGTAGTGGTAATGCCCACGTAACTTTCCTGTCAAGGAGGCAAGCAGCTCTGAGGTCTTCATGTGCCTGTTCTCCTCGATGTATTCCAATAGGTTACGCTTTGCTGTTTGCAGCCGCTTTCAGCCCGTTCTGCGGAACAGGCGCGGTTTTCCTAGTTTGTCTGAATCCCAGTAGAGTTCAAAACTCAGAAAACAAAACCTGTTCTTTAGGCCCGGTTGAAATCGACTGAAGCGCAGGGTGCGGATTTTATCTTCGGCCACTTGCAGGTTGAATTTCTCTAACCGTTTGGGTAGCGTTTTATAAAACTGCCCTGCGTCGCGTGCGTATTGAAACGCGCAAACAAAATCATCGGCGTACCGGCAGATGATTGCATCACCTTCACAGTGGGGTTTGACGACTTTCTCTAACCATTCATCTATGACGTGGTGCAGGTAGATATTAGCTAATATTGGCGAGACACTTCCACCTTGTGGTGTGCCTGCTTCCGGATAGTAGATGCTTTTATCTTCTTCTAGAATCCCTGACTTTAGCCATTTTTTGATGAGCCGTAGAAAGCGCTTTTCATCGAGCCTTTGTGCTAGCATTTCCAGCAGTTTGTCATGGTCGATGTGGTTGAAGAAACCTTTGATATCGGCCTCGACCACATAATCAAAACGGCCAAATTGCATTCTTACCACAAGATCGAAAGAATAGGGGTCAAGTATCATATTGACTCTTTATTCACTCTTAATTATATTTGATTTATGCCCAGGCCAATTCGTATTGAATATGAGAATGCTTATTACCATGTCATGAACAGAGGTGGCGTGCTATTTTCCATGGCGAAGAATATTTTGAATGGTTTCCTCAAGCACTGGATGAGGCTCATCAGCTTAAGAAAGTAAGCAATATAAAGAGTCAATATGATACTTGACCCCTATTTTGACCCCTATTCTCCCGCGTAACTTTCTTGTCAAGGAGGCAAGCAGCTCTGAGGTTTTCATGTTTAACGCCTTGCAACAGACGATAAGGTACCTGCTTTGCAGTGCGTACGACTTCGCCTTTGTTTAATCAATCAAGTATGGGCATTCAGTGCTTCCAATCTGTGTTGTCATGTTGCTAACGTGGGGCTAAATTGTTGGTTCATTTGTTATTGGTTTCTGTTTGAACCACTTCTCGGCCCTCGGCGATATTCAATAATTGCGGAAAGGCTAGTGTGGCCGGTCGACGCCCCGCCCCTTTTCTCAGGGTTACAATGATGCCCGCATCGAGTAGTTGCTTGATGAGGCTGTGAAGTGTGGGCTTTTTGATGTTAAGGCGTTCACATAAATCTTTCACGCGGAAAATCGGCCGTTCAAATAGCGCATCGACCAGCGGTGTGCTGTGTTGCGAGTGGGTGAGTTCTCGCGCCTGTTCTTTGGTATGCACGTGTAGCGCCATGATGGCTTGTATGCGTTGGCAATTGGTTTTGGCTTGTTCGGCGACGCCCTTTAAATAGAAGGCAATCCAGCCGCTCCAGTCATTATTCGCGGATATGGCGCGTAGTCTTGCGTAATATTCGGGTCTGTTCGCCTCTAAATAGGCAGAAAGATAGAACATTGGGCTGATTAGGCGTTTTTTACTATAGAGGAACAAGGGAATCAGGAGGCGGCCAATACGCCCGTTGCCATCCTTAAACGGGTGTAGGAGTTCAAATTGGGCATGAATGATGGCGGACTGTGCCAATACGTCAAAGTCATCTGCCGCTAGGTAGGTCTCCCACGCTTGAAGATGGTCGTGAAGCTGCAAAGGGCCGGGTGGAACAAACGAGGCTTCCTCTATCGTGCAGCCGTAGTCACCAATCCAGTTTTGCTCTTTTCGGAATTCGCCGGGTGATTTATGTTGCCCCCTTACGCTGTCCATCAATAATCCATGGATTTGTAGCACCAGGCTCAGATGAATGGGGCGCTCGACTAAGGATTCGCTAGCGAGAATGAGCGCCTGGCGATAATTTAATATTTCCTTGAGGTCGGCCTGTTTTTCGCTGTCGTATGTTTCGCCCGCTTCGTGTGCTAGCACTTCTTCAACGGTGGCCTGAGTTCCCTCGATGCGAGATGAAAGCACGGCTTCCTGGTTGGTAAGGGGCGATAGCATCACAGCAGGATTTACCATGGATTGTAGCAACCCGTTGTATTCAGCCAGGGCAGCGTTGGCCTCACCAACCAGCGTGATTAGTTTGGCGTAATCCAGGTTTTCAAGGGGGAGTGTTTGGGGTTGGTAGGGTTCCAAGCGTGCTTCCCTTTGTATTTAATGGTCAAAGTGATGTTGTGTGGGTTGAATCATACTCAAATTATGTTGTGTATAGCAAATTGCTAAACTACCATACACAAAATGATTAGTGTTTAGTGTGCTAAACACAAGGATTGTTGTGTATGGGAAAGTGTGCTTTCTAGGACTGATCTTTTGTATCGAGAAAAAAAGAAGGGCTTATTGCAAAAGAGGCCCCCCTGAGCTGCATGGGCAGTGGGCGAGGTGTAGCTCGTTGCTTCGTGTGGTATGTGCTGCGGCAGGACTTGAACCTACGACCAAGGAATTGTGAGGCCTAAACCCGGTGGAGTTACCTGAAAACCATCCCATTTATACTCTATAAAGCTCAATCACTTTGCTTCCATGGGAAATAAAAAAGGCCTAGCTAAATTAGCTAAACCTTTGAAATTCATGGTGCCCAGGGACAGAATCGAACTGCCGACACGGGGATTTTCAGTCCCCTGCTCTACCGACTGAGCTACCTGGGCATTTTGTAATGCGGACTTCGCCGCGGAGCATGGCCGCCGCTTTTTTGTCAGCGAGGGCGTATTAAACAGGGCACGCCCTTTTTAGTCAAGTCTAACTGGCGAAAAACCTTGAATTTTAATCGAAAATTCATCATTTTGGCTTGTTCTACGGTATATTGCCGCACATGCTACGACATATCATTCTAATATCTGCGCTTTTGTCGATTGTGCCTCTACTAGTCGGGTGTGACAAGCCTGAGCACATCTCTCATGCTTCGCTCACTGAGGATGCAACGCCATTAAGCGCACCGATATCAGCGCCTGTCTTTCTCGCTCCAGCCACCACAAAAACAGGGACTCCCGATAAACGCGAGATATTGATCCCCGCTGGACCATTCATCCGAGGCAGCAATAAAGTCGACGATGAGGGATTACAGGAACGCTACGGTTTTGTAACGCCGCTATTTATTAATGAACACCCAGAACACACGCTCATCTTGCCTGCGTTTATTCTCGACAAGTATGAGGTGACCAATGTTGAGTACAAGGCATTTGTGATGCGCACCCACCGCCCAGAACCGCAGGCGTGGATTCAAAACGGCTACAACGTGCATGACGATAAACTGCGTGGGGCCCATATCGATAATCTACGCTGGATATCAAGCGACTACTTCAACCTGGACATCAATCCGGCTACTCTCGATCAAGAGCAATTACTCAGCGCGCTGTTTGCCAAACAAGCCCAGCGTGATGCATTGGCCGCCACTGCAGTTAACTGGTTTGATGCCGATGACTACTGCCGTTGGGTCGGCAAACGACTGCCGACTGAGGCGGAGTGGGAGAAGGCCGCACGCGGCCCCGATGGTAATGAGTACCCATGGGGTGCGGAATGGTCACAGGGGCTTGCCAACTCTGGTGAGAATCCTGCACAGGAAGATGACGAATCGATTATGCCACCCGGCAGCTTTCCCAGGGATGTCTCGTATTATGGGGTTTTTGATCTGGGTGGTAACGTCTCGGAGTGGGTCGCTGATGTTTACCAGCCTTACAGCGGTAGCGATTTTGATGATCCCAACTATGCCAAACAGCACCGCATGGTAAAAGGTGGCGGCGCAGGCATGGGGCATTATGGCCTTAGCACCTTCTTCCGTGGCGCGCGTCGTGCTCATACGGCAGCCGAAAGTGCAAGTACCGATGTGGGGTTTCGCTGTGCGCGGGATGGTTAAACCTAGAAACCTTCGTTGGATCACGAAAGTCCTAGCAAAGCAGAAAAATGTCTCATCACCAATTAAGGTGACTACGAATTTTTATGCTTCATTATGCGCACCAATATCTTACGCCTCTTTTTCGCGCCCAACTGAGATTTCTAGGTTAAAAAGACTATCGTCATCCCGGCCTACACCGGAATAACGAAACATTAAAGCTACAAATTCAATTAGATAAACACAAAACAACTGCTGGCAGTTATTTTGATGCATTCTCTATTTCTCTGGCGGAACATAACCTTCAGGGGTTTCAGAGCCTCCATCAAAGAAAAACTTCTCCATTTCGCCTTCCAGGAATTTACGCGCACGTGGCTCCATTGGAACCAGGCGATTTTCATTAATCAACATCGTCTGCTGCTTGAGCCACATCTGCCACGCCTCGGCAGAAGCCTCATGATAGATGCGCGCTCCGAGGTCACCAGGATAAGGGGCATACTGCAGGCCAGGGGCCTCTTTTTTCAATACTACACATTCCACCATACGCATCATTTTCTACTCCTTCGGGGTCTCGTCACTGAGACAGCTTATCAATACCAACTTGTTCGATGATCCGCCTCACTGGCGCGGCCAGGCCAAGCGCCTTGATCGAGGCGGGATTGTACCAGAGGCGTGAATCGTCATCCATGACAACGCTTTCCATAACTTTTGCATGGGCATGCAGCGGCGTCACCTCATAGTGGTAATGACTAAAGGTGTGACGCTGCACCGCGCCACTTTCGAGATTAAAAAGATCGTACCCTAACTCAGCGCGACACCATTCACTCACGGCCTTCTCATCAGCCTCACTCGGCCCTTCCGGGAAACACCACAGGCCACCCCAGATGCCCGCCGGTGGGCGTCGATGCAGCAATAGTTCACCCGACTCATTCTCCAACACCAATAACACTCCTTTGCGTAGCGGTAGTTTTTTACGCGGCTTCGATGCGGGCAGCTGATCGACCAAAGCGCCTGCCAATGCCATGCAATCCTGCGACACCGGACATTCCCCGCACAACGGCTTGCTACGACGACAGACGGTCGCACCCAGATCCATAATCGCCTGGGTATAACAGCCACTGTTTTTCTTTGGGGTGCGCTCTTCGGCTAGCAGCCACATCGTTTTCTGGATCGATGGCACTCCCGGCCAGCCGTCGATTGCACAGTGACGTGCCAGCACTCGCTTCACATTTCCATCGAGGATTGGGTGGTACTGCTTTAACGCCAACGACAGCACCGCGCCCGCAGTTGAACGCCCAATACCCGGCAATGCAATCACGTCATCGATCATCTCAGGGAATTGTCCGTCATGTTGCTCGCAGATTACCTGCGCCGCTTTATGTAAGTTGCGTCCCCGCGCGTAGTAACCGAGCCCCGCCCAGTGATGCAGTACCTCGTCCTGCGTTGCCGCCGCAAGTGCCTGCACATCCGGAAAGCTTTTCATGAAGCGTTCAAAATAGGGGATCACCGTCGCCACCTGCGTCTGCTGCAACATAATCTCCGACACCCACACGCGGTACGGCGTTGGGTTCTGCTGCCACGGCAAATCCTTACGGCCGTGTTGTGCAAACCACGCCAGCAGGCGCGAACTGAAAGGGCGACTATTCATGCGCGACTATCTGCCAAACAGCCCTTTCAGTTTATCTTTTACCTTCTCCTCAGCGCGCGCCTTTTCGGCATCGATTTTTTGCTGAATTTCAGCCTTCTTTTCGGCCTCAAGCTGCTCAAGCTCAGCCTTCACTTTGGCCTTCTCTTCATCCAACGCCTGCTTCGCCTGCGCCTTCAGCAGATCCCCGAGCTCGGGTTTAAACGTAGGTTCGGAGAAGGTGCCGCCAACACGCACCGGTATCGTCAGCCCACGCAGCGCATCCAGCTCCGCGCCCCCTTGCCCTTGCTCTGCTTTGGTAATCGCTGTCTTCACCAAATAGTCGATGGTTTCTGTGACAAGGTTGACCTTCCCATCTCCACCCGCGCGTATAAAGGGCGACTTGATCGACAGGTCATTATTCTTGACCAGTCCATTGGTGATATTGAATGAGGCCTTCATCTCCGCAAAGTCAGTATCTTTATATTCGCCACTGCCGGGCGGTAACGTTTCGCCTTTAAGTTTTGCCTGTGCCTCGCGGATCATCTGCACAATATTCACGCCCTTGACCGCACCATCGACAAACGCAATGCTGGCGGTACCATTGAGCGTTTTGGTGATGGCCTCTGGCGTCTCGCCGCTGGCAGTCAGTTTGGCCAGCACTGTGCCGACGCCGCGCACTTTGTCATCGCCCATATAGTCTTTTAGTAGTGGGCCGACATGAATCTGTTTCATTGTCTCATTGAGCGCGAGCTTCAGCACACCACCCCGAGCGTCGAGCTTGATGTCGCCCTGATACTGCCCCTGATAGAGATTGGCGCTGATCGGGTGCAGGTGAATCACACCGGCTTTGGCGGCCACCTTGGTCTTGATTGCACTCAGGTTCAGCTTGGAGAGCTTCAATTTGCCGATATCGAATGTTCCGTTGACGTTGAGCTCACGCAATGTCTCCATCGGCAGCGTTGAGGCCGCTGCACCGGCACCGCTGGCCGGCGTCACTATTGGTGCAGGCGTAGATGCGGCAGGCGCTGCCGCTTCGCTCGCTTCAACCACGGGCGGCAGGTAACGATCGGCATCGATCTGATCGATGGTCAGCGCATATTTCACCGCAGGCATCGGCGCATTGGACATCGCCAGTTGCACATCGCCTTCGATAAGGCTCTGGTCAAGAATGATCTGAAGATCCTGCAGATTGTATTGCTGCAACGTGCCGTTGATGCTCGTTGTGATCTGCATACTGCTCATGGCTGTGGTATCGGCCGTCTCAGGTGGCGCGATCTCAAATGTCTGCATCATGCTCTTCGGATTAAAGTCGGCGACCAGCAAGGTGCCGTCGAACGCGACATCGCCCAGAATCTGGCTCGCATCAAATGCGCCACTCAATTCAACGCCATAGCTGGTTAAGCGAAAGGCCGACAGTGCGGCTGTCTGCTGCTGCATATCAACATCAATGTCGGCAGCAAGGTTCACCACTGCCTGCCCCTGTGGCAGATCGCTGCCGCGCACGGTGGCATCCAGCGTGGTTGCCGTGAAGTTGTAACGTTCGTTATTAAGGTCGAACTGGACGCGTGTCTTTAGCTCAAGCTGCCCACTCATGTCAGGCTCTGAGGACTCAAACTGACTACTGAAGGCGACATCCAGCGGCGCGTTCAGCGAGACAGGCCCGGTCTTCAGGCTGAGCTGTTTTACCGCATAACGAAGACCACTCGCTTTGTCGTCATAAAGAACCTCGGCATCTTCAATATGGAGGCCACCAATCGCCAATGCAGCAAGATCGATACCGGGTGATGATGGCGCTGCTATATCTACCATCGGGGTATCAGGGCTTACCGCTGGTGTGTCAGATGCCGGTTCACCCGCCAGATCATCCCAGTTGGTGGTGCCATCTTCCGCAATAGCGAGGTTAAGGCGCAGGCCGTGCAGGATCACCGTGCTGGCCTCCACCTGCTGGCTCAACAATGGCATTAACCGCAACTTAACCTCAGCGCGTTCGATGCGGGCGAAGCGCGCCTCATCAAAGCCCGCTGCATTGCCAAGTGTCACTTCGCCAAGCGACACCCCAATCCACGGAAAGAGTGTCAATTCAATATCATCATCGATCGTCAGCTCGCGCCCGGTCGCCGCCTTGACCTGCTGCTCAATCTCCCCTTTGTGATTATTGGGGTTAAAGACCAGCGGAACAATCAACATCGCAGCCAATACTACCACCAGCAACAATCCAACCAATGCAGCAATGATTTTAAACACTTTTTTCATAACGAACCTCTTCCTTAAACACACGTCACACGCACTTACGTTACGGACAAATTAAATTGCCGTCGCCACTCAACTTGCGCAATCGTCACCATAATGTATATTGAGTCTCTTCCTAATTACTAACTGATGTTACGCACCGGCTATTATGAATCAATGGGTTACAATTTTTTCAGTCCGCTACAGACCGCATTCTATCTGAGGTGTGCGTAACATCAGTTACTAACTGACAGTTTAACAGGCAACACAGGCATGAGCACGACGCTATACCGTACCATCAGGATTGAAAATGCGGATAACAACAGCACCACTGGTCAGCTACACATCAGCCACTATTCACAGTCGGAACGCACCACACGGGCGCTTAAAATGCTGGCGCTGATGTGGCTGTTCGCGATCATCACCGTCTTTATTCCGCTCGCCCATTTTGTACTGGTGCCTGCCTTTCTGATCGCTGGCCCAGTCATCGCGTATAAACGCTATCAGATGGAAGAACACCCCAGCAGCGCAGAAGGTGAATGTCCAACCTGCCAACAGCCATCATCGATTCATCTTGAACCTTCTGACACCCTCCCCATGTGGACCTACTGCTCGGTCAATAACGACCCCGTGCAGCTGATAGACGACCCACTGGGTGAAACCAACACAACACCCGCTTAAGCGACTGGAGAAAATGTTATGAGAGGCGCTTTCGCGATCTTTATCCTATTGTTATTGTTGATTTCCGGCTCCGCCACGATCATGCTGATGCTCTATCTGTTTGGCATTATCGGTTAATTAAAAAGCATATTTAGATTAGAGAATGGAGCGGGTGATGGGAATCGAACCCACGTTACTAGCTTGGGAAGCTAAAGTTCTACCATTGAACTACACCCGCATCATCTAACAACAGTGTACCGCCCTCTTCAATGAAACAACATCTCTTTAGGAAGCCCCAATGAAAATCCAGCTTAACGGTGAACCACGTGAGATTGCCAACGGCACCACACTTGGTGCTCTTTTAGAGGAGCTTGAGATGGGACAGCAACGCATCGCGGTTGAGATTAATCTCAACATTATTCCGCGCAGCCAACATGCAGAAACTGTTTTACAGGCAGACGATAAGATTGAATTAGTGCGCGCCATTGGTGGCGGCTAGCAGCAAGCTGCTATAACAACATCCCCATCAACAGCAGTCGCCCCTGCTCATAGGTCAAAGAACCAAAATGGCTATAGGCGATCTTGCCAAATTTATCGACGATCACCGTGTGCGGCAAGATACCGTACTGATTACCGTAAGCCATTGGCGTCTCAAAGGTATCGCCATTCCCCAGCAAAATAGGATAGTTGATACGCGGTTCGAGACCATCCAGAAACGTATTCACATCACGTACATCATCTAGCGCCACCCCAATAAACTGCACGCCCTGATCGCGATAATGTTGCTGTAGACGGGTAAATGCAGGCATCTCACGTAAGCAAGGCTCACACCAGCTCGCCCAGAAGTTGATCACCAACATCTTGCCATCCCACTCGCTGATGCTACGCGGCGTGCCATCAAGGTCAGGCAAGGTGAATGCAGGGCGTGATTGATTCAGCAGCGGATCATTCTGCGCCTTTACTGTTTGCGTAGTTGCCAGCAGAACAGTCAGACATAGCAGCGATGCTGCCATGCTTAAAACGAAACCAGAAACGGCACGAGACATTATTTAATCCTGCTTAAAGCGCATCGTTAACATGCGCAGCAAATTTCTCTGCGGCCATAAAGCCAATGACACGACGGCTCTTAATCTCATTGCCGCTGGTATCAAAGAACAGGATCGCAGGTGGCCCAAATAGCCCAAACGCCTTCAGCAGCTCCTGATCAATTTCATCATTGGGCGTCACGTCAGCCTGCAATAACAGCACATTATCGAGCGCCTTCTGAACATTCGCATCGGTAAAGGTACGCTTCTCCATAATTTTGCAATCGACACACCAATCGGCATAAAAATCAAACATCACCGCCCGGTTTTGAATCGCCGCGCGCTCAACTTCCTGTTTAAGATCTGCCAGACTCTTAATCGTTTTAAAGGCCAGATGTGCTTCTGTCTTGCTGCCACCACCCATCAACGTAGTACCATGCAACGGTTGCAACACATCTCGCCCGCCTGCCGACGCACCGAGCATCACAATCGCACCGTAAAACAGCATCGCAAGCCCCAGCCCTTTCCACAGCTTCTGCCAACCGGTTGCATTAATTTCCAGTCGCGTCAGCGCACCCAGGTAGACCGCCGTACCGACCAACAGTATCGACCACAGGAACATCGCTATCTGCGCCGGGATCACCCGCTCTAACATCCAGATTGCAAGGCCCAGTAGCATCACACCAAATACTGCTTTGATGTTGTTCATCCAGTCGCCCAATTTCGGCAACAGTTTACCGGCCGAGGTACCAAACAGCAGCAGCGGCGTACCCATCCCGAGGCTCAATACAAAGAGGGAGAGGCCGCCAAAGACGGCGTCGCCACTCATACCGATATAAATTAGTATGCCGGCAAGCGGTGCCGCCACACAGGGGCCAACAATCAACGCCGAAAGAAAGCCCATTACACCCGCGCCCAGCAACGTGCCACCGCTCTGTTTACGGCTCATCGCATCCAGACGACTCTGGATTGCACTCGGCATCTGCAGCTCATAAAAGCCAAACATCGACATCGCCAGCGCCACAAACAGCAGGCTAAAACTACCGATAATCCACGGGTTCTGAAACATAATCTGCAGGTTCTGACCAAACATCCCCGCCAGCACACCGGCCGCGGTATAGGTGAGGGACATCGCCAACACATAGGTCAGCGAGAGCGAAAAGGCACGACGTGTCGTCACCTTCTCGCCCTCACCCACAATAATGCTGGAGAGAATCGGCATCATCGGCAACACACAAGGGGTAAACGCCAACAGCAGCCCGATACCGAAAAAGCTCAACACAGTCAGCAGCCAGCCATCACCGGCAAGCTCCTGTGCAATCCGCTCATGCTCCGGTACAAACTCAGAGGTGCTAGTACCACTATCAACGTTGCTTTCGCTGGCACTCGCCTTAGGCAAATTAAACTCTGCCGTCTTGGTGATGGGTGGATAACAGAAACCATCTTCTGCACAACCCTGATAGGTCACTTCCAGCGTCAGCGGCATCGCCGCCAGATTGCTGCGCTTCAGCGGCAGCGTAACCACCGCTTCATTAAAATAGACCTCCATCTCACCGAAGTTTTCATCTTCTTTCAGCTTGCCTTTCGGCGCACGAAACGGCAGTAGCTCAACTCCTGCGGCATCAATCAGCTTAAATGCAAAACGTTCGCGATATAGATAATAATTCTCTGCCACATCCCAGCGTGCCACTAATGTATTGGGGTCCTGAATCTCACTACTAAAGATAAAGGCATCATCTGGCTTGAGAAAACGCGGCTGTTCCTGAGAACCAAACCCGATGCTTTGCCCAAAGCTCGAGAGCGAATCAAACACGCTACCAGGCGTATTGCCCTCGGCATGCAGATGAATCGGCGCAGACAGCACAAGGGCAACCACGAATGGTGCCAGCAGAGTACGTAATCTATTTATCATAATGATTGTGTTACCAGGGTTCTCAAATCGCGTCGTAATAATACTCGAATTACATCAAATTTATTGTGATTCGTTTGGCGCCCGCTCCATGACCCAGCCGAGATAGGCAGGCAGGCCAGCCTCGATTGAGACCGCGATAATTTCAGGAAGTTCATATGGATGCATCGCCTCAATCTGCTGCTCTATGGCCGCATAAGCACTCTGCGGGGCCTTAATTAGCAGTAACTGCTCATTTCCGGCCTCCATCTTCCCTTGCCACTTATATATTGAACGAACCCCTGGCAGGATATTAACGCAAGCGGCCAACTCTTGCTCAACCAGCGCACTCGCAATTTTTTCAGAGGTTGCGCTGTCCGGCGCACTGCTAATAATCAATAACGCGTCTTTATCCATATCCGGAAAATACACTATTAGGCGAAATCAGGCAAAACGGCCTCAGGCGACCGCTACACCAATTCAGAAACTAGCGTCATGCCAATAATGGTATAGTGAGCGCTCGCATAAACTAGCTAACGGTGATTGTTATGGGTATTTTCCAGATACTGCTTCTGTTGTTTCTATTGGTCCCAGTGATCGAAATCTACCTGCTGATAGAAGTCGGCAGTATGATTGGTGCGATTTATACCATCCTGTTAGTGGTACTTACTGCCGTGGTCGGTGCTGCACTGTTACGCTGGCAGGGCTTCACCACCTTTCAGCGAGTGCGCGAGGCGATGGTACGCGGTGAAGTGCCCGCCATTGAGATGATGGAAGGGGTCGTGCTGCTGGTCTGTGGTGCGCTGCTACTCACCCCTGGTTTTTTCACCGATATCATCGGTTTTCTAGCCCTCATCCCAGCCGTACGCCGCCACTTCATCCTGGAGGTGATTAAGCGCCAATCGGCCTCGATGAACAGTGGTTTTGGTCAGCAAAACAGCTGCGAAGGGCGAGCCCAGAACCACGAATCTCGTACCATTGAAGGTGAATCGTGGAAAGATAACGACGAAAAGCGCCACTAAATCAGCCTGATTTCTGAAAAAACGAGAAAACTTCGTAACCTACCCCTTGACTCTTAATAATTCGACACTATGATTGTTAGCACTCGTTTGCGGTGAGTGCTAAAACACACCACAAATCGGCCAAAAGGCCATATCAACATCTGAAATTTTGAAAATGATTCTAGGAGGATCAAAACATGCAATTGCGACCATTACATGACCGTGCAATCGTACGTCGTACGGAAGAAGAGCGTACATCAGCTGGTGGAATCGTCATTCCAGATTCAGCAACCGAAAAACCTGCACGCGGTGAAGTACTGGCGGTTGGTAACGGCAAACGCCTTGAAAACGGCGAACTTGCAGCGCTGGACATCAAAGCTGGCGATCAGGTGCTGTTTGGCAAATATGCGGGCACCGAAATCAAAGTTGACGGCGAAGAGCTGCTGGTCATGAACGAAAGCGACATCATGGCAGTTTTCAACGCCTAATCGCATTCGCCACACAATTCAAGAATTCCAGAGGAAAGATATCATGGCTAAAGAAGTAAAATTTGGTGATGACGCACGTCATCGCATGGCAGAAGGTGTAAACGTTCTGGCCAACGCAGTTAAAGTAACCCTCGGCCCTAAAGGTCGTAACGTTGTTCTGGACAAGAGCTTCGGCGCACCAACCATCACAAAAGATGGTGTTTCGGTTGCTAAAGAGATTGAACTGGAAGGCAAGTTCGAAAACATGGGCGCACAGATGGTTAAAGAAGTCGCTTCACAAACTTCTGATGTCGCTGGCGACGGCACCACCACTGCCACCGTACTTGCTCAGGCTATCCTGCGCGAAGGTATGAAAGCAGTCACCGCTGGTCTGAACCCAATGGATCTGAAACGCGGCATCGACAAAGCAGTTGTAGTCGCCGTAGCATCACTGCACGACAGCTCAATTCCTTGCACCGATGACAAAGCAATCGCACAGGTTGGCACCATCTCAGCTAACTCTGACGAAGAAGTGGGTAACATCATCGCTGAAGCGATGGGCAAAGTAGGCAAAGAAGGCGTCATCACCGTTGAAGAAGGCTCAGGCCTTGAAAATGAACTAGACGTTGTAGAAGGTATGCAGTTCGACCGCGGTTACCTTTCGCCTTACTTCGTCAACGATCAGCAAAGCATGACCGCCGATCTGGAAAACCCTTTCATCCTGCTGGTTGATAAAAAGATCTCAAACATCCGTGATCTTCTTCCTCTACTAGAAGGCGTAGCTAAAGCCGGTCGTCCGCTGATGATCATCGCTGAAGACGTTGAAGGCGAAGCACTGGCAACATTGGTTGTTAACAGCATCCGCGGCATCGTTAAAGTAGCCGCTGTTAAAGCACCTGGTTTTGGCGATCGTCGTAAAGCGATGATGCAGGATATCGCAGTACTGACTGGTGGCCAGGTTATCTCCGAAGAAGTCGGTCTTTCACTTGAGAAAGCAACACTGGAAGAGCTGGGTTCAGCCAAAAAAGTTCAGATCGGTAAAGACAACAGCACCATCATCGATGGCGCAGGTGACACCGCTGAAATCGAAGGCCGCGTCACCACCATCCGTGCGCAGATCGAAGAGACTTCATCTGACTATGATCGTGAAAAACTCCAGGAGCGTGTTGCTAAACTTGCTGGCGGCGTTGCCGTCATCAAAGTTGGCGCTGCTACCGAAGTTGAAATGAAAGAGAAAAAAGCACGCGTTGAAGATGCACTACACGCAACTCGCGCTGCAGTAGAAGAAGGTGTTGTACCTGGCGGTGGCGTTGCACTGGTTCGCGCCATTGCATCTCTGAAAGACCTTAAAGGTATCAACCACGACCAGGACATCGGCATCTCGATCCTACGTCGTGCAATGGAAGAGCCTCTTCGCCAAATCATTACCAACGCAGGCGAAGAAGCCTCTGTGGTACTGAACAAGGTTGCCGAAGGTTCTGGTAACTTCGGTTACAATGCAGCCATCGGTGAGTATGTTGACATGATCGAAGCTGGCGTACTGGATCCAACCAAGGTAACCCGCTCAGCACTGCAACATGCAGCGTCTGTATCAGGCCTGATGATCACCACTGAAGCAATGGTTAGCGACATCCCAAGCGAAGCGGGTGCGGGTGCTGGTGATGCAGCTGCAGCGATGGGTGGCATGGGCGGTATGGGTGGCATGGGCGGCATGATGTAAAGCCCCCAGTAAAATCGCAGTAAGATGCAGGAAAGCCCGTAAGCCTAGTGTTTACGGGCTTTTTTATTACCTTATTGTCTCAGTTAGCCTCATAATGCCCCTCTAAAATAGCAAAGTATCAGGGGGCTAATGAGGGGTATCGATAACTAACACTCCCCTTATCTAGATTGCCGACACCCCTAAATAGCGAAGTAATGGCTCGACTTCTACGCGGCAGACAACGTTTACATGATAAAAATCAGCATGACAATGACCCCACTACAGATCACACCAATAAACCAGCGCTATCAACTGACAGCACTGCGAATGAAGTGAGTTTTTTATAAAAAACAATATGCGAATACTTGCTTAATTAGCGATTCTAATGCCCAACCCCGCGTAGGGCAGAAGATTATTTTCCCGTCCCTTCTTCAGAAGGGTTACTGAGCACAATTCTATTCGCAGAAAATTACCTTTGTTACGTCTATAGCTATCTTTTTCTTTATTTCATCAATCACTCTAACTGCAAGACCTTCAACAAATCCAATCTGCTCCTCTGACAGGTTCTTTAGCACAAGCGAGCGCTTGCCTTTCGAAATCCTCCCCCCACCTTGTATGATAATTGACACTATGGAATCTAGCTTCCTATTTGGTATATCCACGAGCCCGTTAATCGCACTTTTTACTTTATCAAAAGCTAACAGCAAACATATCTCTCCAAGCAAATCGCTTGCAATAGCAACATCCATCATTTCATATGTAAACACAGCATGTGCCGTATAGTCTGGGTATCGATACATATAGTCAATATCGTTATTGATTATGACTCTATTGTCATTCTCATGATCTAATTCCCAATCAAGCATCGCCATAACCGGGCGTGATATCAACTCTAGCACTAAGTCATACTTAGGTTGATTCTTAAGAATGGCAGCTGAGATTGGGATAATGAATTGGTGCTCAGGCTCACGCTGCTTCATCACATCATGAATCAAATACCTATGGGTCCGACCATTTCCATCATTGAACGGATGTATATAAACTAAGCCAAATGAAATCAAAACTGCATGCATCAATGACGGAATACTCCTATCCATCATTAATCTATCATGTGTGTCGAGCACTCCCTGCATCATGCTTGGAACATGCCTTGCTAACGGCCCAATATAGTGAACATCCTCATCAATACCACCAATTCGTTTAATTGTAGTGCCTACATATATTTCTTCAGCACGATAATCATCAGTTTCCCGCTTTCCTTCGACTATTTGCTTTTGTATATCTATTATTTTCTCTTTTGTTAACTCAAATAAACCTGCATTTTTAATTGCATTTAAAAATCGAGCCATTTTTTTACTGCTTGGGCTCTCCTTTTCGATTTCACTAGATGATTTTGATTCTTTGGTATACAGATAGTTTATTGACCTCCCAATTACATCAACCGAGAGATCTTCACCGATTTCCTGCATCCTCGCATAAGCTGTTTGGTACACATCAACCTTATCAAGCTCACAAATAGCTGGTGTCTTTCTAATTGTTGGGCAAAAATCTTTTGTCCCAATAGCATTATTAATAACCCTAGTTCGCTTATCCTTATCCCCACCTTCCAGTGTGTAATAATAACTATCATCAAAGAGGTTTATGTAATTCCCAGACGACAGGCTGTCTATTTCCAGTTTTTTATCTGTCAACCACTCGTATAAATACCAAATCACCCGATTATAAATTGAGAGTGGCTTAGCTTTAATAAAGTTCGCAAGCTCTACAACATCAATTTTTTGAAAGATTGCCGCGAAGAAGTGCAGCCGAATTCCCTGGTATTTAATTGCTGCAACCATATTTTCGTATGGTGTATCTTTGATTTTTCTAGAGCCGGGAATCACTCGTCGTTTCGACGCACCATAGCTTATGATGCTTTCCACCTCAACTTTCGAGTCTTGATAAACCTCAACCCCAAGCCTTGGGAGCAGCAAGCTGTAGTAATTGTTTAGATAGCTATATCCTATCGCTTTCATTTCGACCTTTACATGTACGCTTTATTGATTATACTGAAATCATCCCCTCCGTAGTTTTACCCAAAAACACTTACAAATCCACCTAGATACCTAGAAACCTAGGAATTTACTTAGAAATCATAGAAGGGGCTTAAAAGGTGGCTTTAAGTGTGAAAGCTTACAATATTCCACCGAGGCTTGGCGTCTAAATGTATCTCCCTACTTAAAACAGCGGCCTTTTCTGGGTCACTCTTTAACTTACAATCCATTTCCCCGTAAACCTTGAAAAATCGTAACTACTCAGCTAACCCCTGAAACCCGCCATTTCAGCGTTAAAAAATGATTATTTACACCTGTAAACTCACATTTTTCGCATTGAACTGACGAATTTCAGGGGCAATCTGAGCAGTTACCGTTAATTGTGACTACTCGCTGAGTAGTTACAAAAAATCAATCATTAGTTAAAAATTTATAACGCATTAATATTAAGGTTATTTGCATCAGTCACGTGATTGCACCGCATTCAAGTAAGTTTACATGTCATTTATTGCCTTATGATTCAACGAGGTAATTTGCCAAACCTATTGGTGATTTTGACCAAATAAGAATTATAGAAGCTGGTAATGGAGATTGTAAAATTGGCAATGCAAATAAAACACTTCGGCATCACATGTTGCTTATTGGTTGGTTTTTGCTGATGTAGTTTGTTATCAGTGCAAAGGTTTCAAGGCTTAACACTTCGGCGCGTAGGCTGGGGTCGATCTCAAGTGAGCTAATTTCATTACCGGTCATAAACGGTTTAAGCGTATTACGAATGGTTTTACGGCGTTGTGAAAATGCCTGCGTAACGACCTTGGCAAACAGCGCTTCGTCAGCCACTTTTACTGCAGGCTCACTGCGCGGGATTAGACGTACAATTGCAGAGTCGATCTTTGGCATTGGGTCAAACGACTCGGGGCCGACGATAAAAAGATTTTCAACCTCGCAGTGGTACTGCACCATGATACTCAAACGGCCATAGGCTTTGCTGCCCGGTTGCGCGGCGAGGCGTTCGACCACCTCGCGTTGCAACATAAAGTACATGTCGCGAATACAGTGTGCCTGCGACAAGAGATGAAAGATCAACGGGGTTGAGATGTTATAGGGCAGGTTACCCACCACCCGCAGTGGCGACTCTTCTTTGGCGAGCGATGAAAAATCAAACTTCAATGCATCGACGTTGTGAATATTCAACGTACCGTGCGGTGCACAATTCCTTTCAAGGATCGGCACCAGGTCTCGATCCAACTCAACTGCATTCATCTCACCCAACTCATCCAGCAGCAGGGTTGTTAACGCGCCCTGACCGGGACCGATCTCAACGACGTTATCACCTTTGCGCGGGGCAATGACGTTGATGATGTGCAGGATCACGGCATCATCGTGTAGAAAGTTCTGACCAAATCTTTTTCTAGCCTTATGAATCAATGGCCTACCCTATGTATTAATGAAGTATTTCGAGAAGTTATATCGCTTCAAACGAAAATTTTACATCTAAATCGTTTAGTGACATTCTAATTGTGGTGCGAGTATACCGCTCATCGATATTCAAATTGGTAAAATATGATGAAAATTGATATTTACTCACTATTGCCACTAGCACGTTGTCGGGTAATGAGCGCCTGTTTTCTGGCCTTTTCTTTATTGCTTGGGAGGTTGTGCGTTTTTCAGGCGCAACAGTGACGAAAACGAAACGTCAGCAGGCCCTGTTTAGGGTAACAAGCATGCCGATTGACGGGGTGTCGGAACGTGCACCAAACTACAATTATGAGTGTCGAAGTGTCAGACGTTCCACCGGGTTGAATTGCTGCCATGTTAATTGACCCTACTACGTGATTTCATTATGCTGGCTGGATGAAAATATCCTCACATATTTGCGCCGCAGTAGTGACCGGCATGTTGCTCACTACTCCCGCCATTGCATCATCTGATAAGTCATTGCAGATGCAGATCAATGCCTTGAGCCAGCGCCTCGCTGAACTGGAACAGCGCCTCGACACCATCGAGAAAAAACCGACGACGATAACGCGCACTACCATCATCAAAACCGACAATTCGCTACCGCCACCGACCAACCCTGGCGAATGGCAGGACACCACCAACTGGATACACATCAAGGTTGGTATGGACTATCAAGATGTGCGCGATCTACTCGGCGAGCCGCTTAAGATCCGTCGCGGTGCCTCTGAGTTCTGGTATTACACCGACAAAAAATTCAATGGCCCTCATCTCAAATTTCTCTTCAAAAAGGTGAACGCCTGGAAAGCGCCGGAAGGTATTGCTGGTACCGATTAACGCACAATAGCCATCATGATAAAACGCGTTAGACAGATCGCGCTGCTACTCGGTCCAACCCTTGGGCTATCGATCGCCGCCTTTGCCGACATTCCCGGTCACCCACATGCCGCCTCAATGCTCGGTGTAGTGGTGTGGATGGCTATCTGGTGGTTAAGTGAGTGTGTGCCACTCGCCATTACCGCACTACTACCACTGATCAACTTCCCGCTAATGGGCATCGCCACCGCCAAAGAGACTGCGCCGCGCTACATGGGCAGCATCATGTTTCTCTTCATCGGTGGTTTTTTGATTGCACAAGCAATGGAACGCACTGGGCTGCATCAACGCATCGCGCTGGTGATTCTGTCCCACCTGCACGGCAGCCCGTTTCAGATATTAATCGGCTTCGCACTCTCCACCGCCTTTCTCTCGATGTGGATCTCCAACACTGCGACCACCATGTTGATGGCAACAATCGCGATTGCGGTGCTTGCGCGCCTCGACAAAGTCTTCGATGGCAAAACCATGGTGGTGATGGCAAGCACACTACTGCTGACGATCGCCTACAGCGCCAATATCGGCGGCATGGGCACCCCAGTCGGCACCGTGCCCAATCTGGTTTTCCTCGAAAACATGCGTGCAGCAGCGCCCGATGGTGTCCCCAGCTTTCTGCAATGGATGATGGTCGGGGTACCGATGGTGATCGTCGGCATCACCATTGTGGTGTTTTATCTGGGCCGCCGCGTGCGCGGCCTTAGCTGGTCAAACGCCGCAGTGGAAGGCATTGCCGATGAATTGATTAGCCTCGGTACCATGCGCCGCGATGAACGCTTTGTTGCCTGGGTGCTTGGTCTCACTGCCGTCGCATGGATGACGCGCAAAGGGATTCAGGGCGAAGGGATCAACATTCCCGGTTGGGCCTCACTATTGCCATATGGGGGTGTTGATGACGGTACCGTCGCGATCATTGCCGCACTGCTGCTCTTTTTAGTACCGATTCGTGATGGCAAGCCGATTATGGACAAAACCACTATCGGCCGCCTGCCATGGGACATCATCCTGCTACTAGGCGGTGGCTTTGCACTCGCAATGGGAATGAAAAACTCCGGCCTCTCTTTTTGGATTGGAGACCAACTGCAATTTCTCAGCGCCGTGCCACTGCCGTTGATGCTGCTCGGCATCGCGCTGGTGATCGTCTTCCTCACCGAGGTCACCAGCAACACCGCTACCACTCAGGTGATGTTGCCGGTGCTGGCGGCAGTAGCAATTGCCAGCGATCACGACGTCACCGAGCTACTGCTCACGGCCACTCTCGCTGCCTCCTGCGCCTTTATGCTACCAGTAGCGACGCCACCCAATGCGATCATCTTTGGCACAGAACGGGTCTCGATGGGCGAGATGATCAAGGCCGGCTTCCGCCTCAACCTCGCCTTTCCATTGGTGATACTGGCTGCGGTACTGGCACTGCGCCCACTTATGCCGTAACCGCCATTAGCCAGACAAATTCCGCTGATCTTCTGCGATTCTGTTGCAATCTCCACGAATCTAGACAAAATCCTCCAAATGGTGCTAAATTAGCATTCATAGAGAGTGGTGTTACCCAAGAACCACCAGTTGATAGCAATTTAACGGGATTTAGCAGGATTTAACGGGACAATAACCGCAGCGATGGCTAAGATACTCATTTTGAACGGACCGAATCTAAACTTGCTTGGTGAGCGGGAACCAGGTCACTATGGCAACGATACGCTGGCCACCATTAACCAGCGCCTCGAAAGTGCCGCGCAAGCCGCAGGCCACACGCTCACCAGCTTCCAGAGCAATGCCGAGCATGAGCTGGTTGATCAGATACACGCGGCAAAAAAGCGTGATGTAGCCTTTATCGTCATCAATCCTGCTGCCTTCACCCACACCAGCGTTGCGATTCGGGATGCCTTCAGCGCCACCCGCATCCCTTTTATTGAGATTCACCTTTCCAACGTCCACGCACGAGAGGCATTCAGGCATCACTCCTTCTTCTCTGATATCGCCGTGGGTGTGATCTGCGGACTCGGGCCAGTTGGCTACGAATTCGCGCTCCAGGCAGCTGTCAAGCAGCTTGAAACAAACTAAACATCATTAAATAACGATAATTTAAAGAGCGCCCTAAATGGACATACGAAAAATCAAAAAACTGATTGAGCTGCTTGAAGAATCAGATCTCGCAGAAATCGAAATACATGAAGACAAAGAATCGGTACGCATCAGTCGCACCAGCCAGATTGTTGCCTCACAACCAGCAATGGTTGCAGCTGCACCACCGGTAGCAGCTGCCCCTCAAGCTGCGACAGAACCAGCAACGAAGGCAGCAGAAGCACCACCTGCCAGCGGTAATCCGATTACCGCGCCGATGGTCGGCACCTTTTACCGCGCTGCAGCGCCAGGTGCGAAGCCGTTTGTTGAAGTCGGTCAGCGCATCAACATTGGCGATACCCTTTGCATCATTGAGGCGATGAAGATGCTGAACCAGATTGAAGCCGATAAAGCAGGCGTGATCGTCGATATTCTTGTCGAAAATGGGCAGCCAGTTGAATATGGCGAAACCCTTTTCATCGTTGAATAGCCTGGAATAGCTGCCATGTTTGAAAAAATTGTTATCGCCAATCGAGGCGAAATTGGCCTGCGCATTCTGCGTGCCTGCCGTGAACTCGGTATTAAAACCGTTGCGGCGCATTCATCGGCTGACCGTGACCTGAAACATGTACGCCTGGCAGATGAATCTGTCTGTATCGGGCCGCCATCATCAACCGACAGCTACCTTAACGTACCGGCCATCATCAGTGCCGCCGAAGTCACCGGTGCTGCTGCAATCCATCCCGGCTACGGCTTTCTCTCCGAGAATGCTGACTTTGCTGAGCGTGTCGAACAGAGTGGCTTTATCTTTATCGGGCCTCGTCCCGAGACCATTCGTGCCATGGGCGACAAGATTGCCGCGATCACCGCGATGAAAAAGAGCGGTGTACCTTGCGTACCGGGCTCCGACGGCCCAATCGGCGATGATATCGAGACCAACCTGAAACTGGCGGGCGAGATCGGCTACCCGATCATCATCAAGGCCGCCGGCGGTGGCGGCGGCCGTGGTATGCGCGTAGTACACAGCGACGCAGCGCTTAACAACGCTGTTTCACTGACCCGCGCAGAGGCTGGCAGCGCCTTTGGTAACGGCACCCTCTACATGGAAAAATACCTCGAAAACCCGCGCCATGTCGAAATCCAGATACTCTCTGATTCACACGGCAATGCGATTCACCTCGGTGAGCGCGACTGCTCAATGCAGCGTCGCCATCAAAAGGTAGTTGAAGAGGCACCGGCACCGGGCATTACCGAAGAGCTGCGCAATCAAATTGGCGAAGTCTGCGCCAACGCCTGCCGCGAAATCGGCTACCTCGGCGCAGGCACCTTTGAGTTCCTTTATGAAAATGGCAAGTTCTACTTTATCGAAATGAATACACGCCTGCAGGTAGAGCACCCTGTGACCGAGATGGTAACGGGTGTTGACCTGGTAAAAGAGCAGCTGCGTATCGCTTCCGGTGAAGAGCTAACCTACAGACAGAGCGATATCCAACTGCGGGGCCATGCGATCGAATGCCGCATCAATGCCGAAGACCCGAAGAAGTTCACCCCGTCTCCCGGTAAGGTTACTCAGTTTCACCAGCCTGGTGGCCCCGGCGTACGCGTCGACACGCATCTCTACAATGGCTACACCGTGCCGCCTTACTACGATTCGATGATCGGCAAAGTGATTACCCATGGTAATTCACGCACTTCGGCTATTAACCGTATGCGCACCGCATTAAGCGAGCTGGTGATCGAAGGAATCACCACCAATACTCAACTGCACCTCGATATCATGGATGACCCCAACTTCCAGGAAGGTGGCACCAACATCCACTACCTGGAGAAAAAACTGGCCGAGGCTAACACTTAACAGTCGTCCTGCCGCTCTCATTGCCTCACCCCTAATCCGATCAGAAACAGGGTGGGGCAATCTTTCTCACGGCTTATTCCACCCAATGTGCGATAATCCCGCCCTTACTGAATTTCGGAACACCCTGAACCATGGCTCTAATTACACTGCGCGCCGTCAACCTCGGCTTTGGCGGCCCATCACTGCTTCAAAACCTCGGTCTTAAAATCGAGCGTGGCGAACGCCTCTGTCTGGTCGGCCGCAACGGCACCGGCAAATCAACGCTGATGAAACTGATCGCCGGTGAGATCAAGGCCGACGAAGGCGAGACCGTCTATAAGCAAGGGATCACCATTACCCGCCTCACGCAGGAAGTACCGCGCGATCTTGAAGGTACCATCTTCGATGTCGTCGCTGAAGGGCTGGGTGAACAGGGCAAGCTGCTTGCGGAGTTCCACCACATCAGCCTTGAGCTGGCGCACGATCACAGTGACAAGATAATGAAGCGCTTTGAACAGGTACAGCACAAACTGGAAGCGTGTGGTGGTTGGGAAGTGGAGCAAAAGGTCACCGCCACGCTGACCCGCATGCAGCTCGACCCTGAAGGTGAATTCAGCGCGCTGTCGGGCGGGCTCAAACGCCGCGTATTACTGGCGCGCGCACTGGTTAATAAGCCGGATCTGCTGATGCTCGATGAGCCAACCAATCACCTCGATATTGAATCGATCCGCTGGCTGGAAGATTTTCTACTCGATTTCGACGGTACACTACTGTTTGTCACCCATGATCGCGCACTACTGAAAAAGCTGGCGACACGTATCATCGAACTTGATCGTGGCCAGCTTACGAGCTGGCCCGGCAATTATGAAACCTACCTGTTACGCAAACAGGAAGCACTTGATGCAGAGGCGACCGAACATGCGCTGTTCGATAAGAGACTGGCGCAGGAAGAGGTTTGGATTCGCCAGGGAATCAAAGCACGTCGCACACGTAATGAAGGGCGCGTGCGCGCACTCGAAGAGATGCGCCGTCAGCATAGCGACCGCCGTAAAAAGATGGGCACGGTGCGCATGGAGGTACAGTCTGGCGCAAACTCTGGCAAGCTGGTGGTGGAAGCGAAGCACATCTTCCAGTCTTACGGCGATAAAGCGGTCATCAACGATTTTTCAACGGTGATTCTACGTGGCGATAAGATCGGTATCCTTGGTCCCAATGGCGCGGGTAAGACCACGCTGTTAAAGGCACTGCTGGGCGAAGAAGAGCCGAAGTCAGGCACGATTAAACTCGGCACCAAGATCGATGTTGCCTACTTCGATCAACACCGTTCAATACTCGACGAATCCAAAAGCGTAATCGACAACCTCGCACAAGGCAGTGACAAGGTCACCGTCAACGGTGTTGAACGTCACGTCATCAGCTACCTGCAGGACTTTCTTTTTTCACCCGAGCGTGCACGCACACCAGTAAAAGCACTATCAGGTGGTGAACGTAATCGCCTTTTATTGGCGCGCCTCTTTACCAAACCCGCCAACCTGTTAATCATGGATGAGCCGACCAATGACCTTGATGTTGAAACGCTCGAACTGCTCGAAGAGTTGCTACTGAACTACAAAGGCACGCTGTTACTCGTGAGCCATGATCGTGATTTCATCAACAACGTCATCACCAGCACATTGGTATTCGAAGGCGACGGTGTGATCAATGAATATGTCGGTGGTTATGATGACTGGTTGCGTCAGAAGGCAACACAGCAACCGGCCATCACATCAAAAAAAAACAAACCACAAATAAGCAGTGCCCCTAAAGCTGACGCTAAAAAAAAGCTTAGCTATAAAGAGCAACGTGAACTTGATGCGCTGCCAAAAACCATCGAGAAGTTAGAAAATGAGCAGGCCGAATTGATGGCGAAACTGGGCGACCCTGATTTTTACCAGCAACAAGGCGATGTCGTTTCGAAAACTAATGATCGACTGGCCGAGATTGAGACAGAACTGACAGCCGTTTATCAGCGCTGGGAAGCGCTGGACCAATAACCTTATCATCATGGCAGATAAGCAGGGCAATGATTCCTACGCCGCACTGGGCCCCGATGCGATCCTTGATGCAGTCGAGAGTCTTGGTTATCTATGCAACGGACAATTCCTTGCGCTCAACAGTTATGAAAACCGCGTCTACCAGGTTGGTATCGAAGATCAAGAACCGCTGATCGCCAAGTTCTATCGCCCCGCACGCTGGAGCAACGAAGCGATCATCGAAGAGCATGAGTTCACCCAGGCCCTGAGTGATCTGGAGATACCAGTGATCGCCCCGATGGCAGATAAAAATGGTGTCACGCTGCACACCCATAAGGGCTTTCGATTTTCGCTCTCACTACGCCGCGGTGGCCGCTCACCAGAACTCGATGATCCCGACCACCTCGAACAGATGGGACGTTTTATGGCGCGTATTCATAATATGGGCGCCATACATCCGTTCAAACATCGCCCCACACTTAACATCGAAAGCTTCGGTGTTGATTCATACCAATATCTGCTGAACAACAACTTTATACCCGCAGGACTCATTGATGCTTATCACTCACTGGCCAAAGACCTAATCGAACAGGTGCGCGTCAATTATAGCGCCGCGGGTAATGTCGAGATCATTCGCTTACATGGTGACATGCATCCCGGCAATGTTTTATGGCGCGATAATGGCCCGCACATCGTCGACTTTGATGATGCTCGCATGGGGCCAGCAATACAGGACATCTGGATGTTCCTCTCCGGAGACCGCCAGTACATGACCGCGCGCCTCGCCGACTTTCTAAACGGTTACATTGAGTTCCGCGAGTTTGATCCAAAAGAATTGCACCTGCTCGAAGCACTGCGCACATTAAGAATGATGCACTACGCCGCATGGATTGCACGCCGCTGGAATGATCCTGCCTTTCCACAGGCGTTCCCGTGGTTCAATAGTGGTCGTTATTGGGACGACCATATTCTTGCGCTACGTGAACAGGCGGCCTTGATGGATGAGTTACCACTTGTGTGGGATTAGTCTGTTGACTCCGCAGGCTCACCACTTCTTTAAGCCTCGCCTCTTGGTGCTTTATCAAGTCAATGTGATGCCAGACGAAAGCAGCGTTTATTTCGCCCATACTTGTTGACTCGATATTTTACATATCAGGAGCAGATTGTAAAATATCGAGTCATATCAACTATGGTGCGGGATTAGTTTTTGAACTACCGAACAAAGGCAAGTCCAAAAGGGTTGAATTCAACCGTGATAGTTGTTTCCAGTTCTGGTAGACGCGATCTTTTATTAATACGGTATACAGAGACTTGATTAGCACCCGCTCCTGAATGCGTTATATAAAGCTTGGAACCTCTCGGGGTTAAAGCAATATTGTGCGGTGTTGGGAACGGTGTATCAATGGCCTGGCCAATAATTTTGTTTTTTCTTGTATCGATAGTAAACAAACCCTCTGAACCGCCACCAGAAATATTGGTGGTGTAAAGCGTTCTACCTTTCCTCGCCATTCCTAAACCATGTGCTCCAGGTATTTCGAGTATTTTGACCTGCTTGAGATTTCTTCTTTTTAATATATGCATTGCGTTGTTGTTTTGGGTTGCAACGTATAAAAACTTATTGTGTCGAGTTAGCGAGACATGAGGGTCCTTGCCTACCGCAGCGCGTGCTGTTTCTGAAAATGTACGCGTGTTAAATTTTACGACGAAATCGTTTTCTCCGCTAATACCGACTATTGTTACAAAAGCAGAATGGCCAGATGGTTCAAGAATCACATCGTGAGGTTTTCCGCCAAGCGCAACCAGATCTTCAGGCATCGGGACGGTAGCCAGGACATCTAATGTGAGTGGGTCAATGACAGTGATGGTTTTATCAATGTCATTATTAACCCATAGTTGTTCGTCATTCTGATCAGCCCACATATGAAAGACACCATTTCCTGCGGGCACACTCGTTTCGTATTCAAAATTGTTATCATCGAAGACTACTATTCGATTATTTGCACGGTCACCAACAAATACACGGTCAGCTCGTGGCGAATGAACCACATACATGGGTTCAGGTGGGTTATCCGAAACAGGCAATGTAATGGTTGATCTAACCTTATCTGTACGTACATCAATCACTGATATGCTACCCGATGCACGATTAGCAATGACCATGTGGCCCCGGTCTTTACTTTTTTTGTGTTGCTTGTAGTGACTGTATTCACCAGCTATTCCGGTGCTGACAAACATAGTGGTGGAAAACAGAAATAAAAGTGATGCGACAATATACCTTGGTTTTTTCATTTTGCTACTCCATTTTTTATTTTGACTTCGCAGTCTAAAATTAAATGTTCACAGAAATATCACAAGTTTTTAAAAATATACCCTGAATCTCAATCACTACGGATATATATACAACCAAAATGGAATGATACTACTGATGTTACGCACACCTCAGATAGTGTACGGTCTATAGTGGCTCGAAAAAAATCGTGCACGTTCCTAACCGGTGCGTAACATCAGTTATACTATTACACTAAAAACAGGGCAGTAATTGATCGGTCACTCTTGGTGGACTATATCAAAACTTTAATGCCACTCATGATCGTAATTGATTTTAATTTTCAAAAAGGAGTCTAGCAATGAGTATGTATGAAAAAAACTTTCCGTATGTGGTGACAGTAAAAGCGGGAGAAAGTATCCATATCTGCCAGTGTGGGCATAGTAAAAACCCACCTTATTGCGATGGCTCACACGGTGCCCACCCGAGCGGTGAGCCTCTGTCTTATACGACGCAGAAGGATGAAGCATTGCGTATCTGTGGTTGTGGCAAAAGTGGCAATATACCGATGTGTGATGGCAGTCATAATCGCGGCTAATTTAAACCTGAATTAATCAGTTGAATCGTAGCGAGGGGGAAAGATGATTAAGCGACACAGGGCACTTGAGATGAAAGAGGGCGATGGTGTTAATGTGAAACGCCTAATGCCAATTGCTGGTTTTCGTAATTATGATCCGTTTGTACTATGGGATGATTTTACGATTACACCCGGCAATGGTTTTCCTGACCATCCACACCGTGGTTTTGAAGCGATCACCTATCTCTATAGTGGCTCGATTAAACATACCGATAATCTGGGTAATAGCTCGACGGTAACTGGCGGCGGTGCACAACGTTTTACTGCGGGTAAAGGTATCGTACATTCAGAGATGCCGCATGAGACGGCAGTAACGCGCGGCATTCAATTCTGGGTCAATCTTCCGGGTCGCTTAAAGAAGATTGATTCTGAGTATCAACAGGTTAATAATGATGAATTTCCTGTGTGCAATACAGATGGTGTGCGAATAAAGGTGCTGGTCGGTGATGAGTCACCACTAAAGATTAAAACATCGATACGCTATTTAGCTATCGAACTTGATGATGGCTTACATCTTGAGCCAATACCTGTTGGTATGCGTGGTTTTATCTATGTCGCGGATGGTGATGTTACGATTAACCAGCAGCCTTATCGTGCCGGGGAGAGTGCCTTTTTTGATGGTGAAGATGAGATGTTGATTGGTGCGAAGCAAACGGCGCGTGTGATGTTGGCTTATGGCTCACCTCACGGTGAACCCATTATCCAGTATGGGCCGTATGTCGATTAGATAGAGTGACATGGCCTACCGTAATGTTGCGGAAAATATGCCAGTTGGTTCGGGAGTAACTGAAGTGGTCTGCAGAAATGAACCACTCCCCCTGTTTTTCCACTAGTGGGTTGACGTAACCTCATCAAGCAATTTTCCTAAGGGCTTAAGTTCATCATACAGGCTGCAAACCTCAACCAGATAGGCCAACGTCAATGGAATATCTTTAAGATAGCCTGACTTGCCATCACGTATATTCAGGCGAGAAAAGATCCCCAGCACTTTTAGGTGACGTTGCGCCCCTATAAAATCAAACCACTTAATAAACTGTGCTTCACATACCTTATCGATAATTCCATGCTCTAGCAGGCGTTGATGATAGTTGCGCACCCAGTCAAGTATCTGTTGGCGTGGCCATTCGATATAGCAATCTTTAAGCAGCGAAACGAGGTCATAAGTAATCGCACCAATGATGGCATCCTGAAAATCGAGTACGCCGGGGTTGTCTTTTTCCACCACCATTAAATTACGTGAATGGTAATCTCGATGTACCAGCACTTGTGGTTGTGCGAGTGCGGACTGCGCTAATAATTCAAAAGTATGATCCAGTACGGCATGTTGTTGTGCGGTTAGTGTAATGTTAAGGTTTTTTTCCAGATACCATTCACGCACCAACTCCATCTCTTTCATCAATAGGGTGTGGTCGTAAGGTGGCAGGCGCATGTGATTTTCACTGCTGCGGTGCATCAATAACAAGGCATCAAAGGCATCACCATAAAGCCGATCTGCACTTTCACTGTTTAGTTGTTCGAGGTACTGAATCGAGCCGAGATCGGAAAGTAGCAGAAATCCCTGTTCAGGATTTTGTTGCAATACACGTGGTACGTTGAGCCCTGTTTTCAAAAGTGCATTGGCGATGTTAATAAATGGCACGCAATTTTCTTTTTCAGGTGGCGCATCCATCACGATCAAACTTTCACCCTCATGTTTGATACGGAAGTAACGCCGAAAGCTGGCATCATCTGATGCCGGCGCGATTGTTTCAAATGCAATATTGAGGTCATCTCGTAACCAATGTTGTAGATCGATCAGGCGCTGATCATCCTGCACTGCTGCTCTCCTTTTTGCTGATGCCAAAGGTGGCCCTGAATATTTTAATGCTCTTTGCGCGAAGGTCATCGGCCACCATATAAAAACAGGGCACTCCGATTAAAATCAGCACGGTGGCGAAGAGTAATCCAAAACCGAGGCTCACCGCCATCGGTGCAAGAAAGGCGGTCTGCCCGGTTGAGAAGAAGATTAACGGTGAGATGCCCAGAAAAGTGGTGATACTGGTCAACAGGATCGGTCGTGCGCGAACCTTACCGGACTCGACCATCGCTTCAATACGATCCATCCCTTTGGCGCGCATCTTATTGGCGAAGTCGACCAGAATCAACGAGTCGTTAACAATAATACCTGCTAGCGCAAGAAAGCCGACAGCAGATAAAAACTGTAGATGAAAACCCATTACAAAGTGACCAAAGATTACGCCGATGATGCCAAACGGAATGGCAAACATGACGACCAGTGGGTCGAGTAGTGATTTAAACAGCGCGGCAAGGATAAAGAAGATCAGTGCGAGTGCGATGGTAAAGGCACTGACCATATCGCGCATCGATTCACTGGCCTCGCGTTTTTCACCCATGAAAACCAGTTCGATACCTGAGTGACGTTGTGAAAGGTCACTGAACCGTTTCTGGATATAGTTGGTCACTTCAGTCGGCGTTGTAACTTGCGCATCGACTTCTGCCGTAACAGTCGCGAGGCGCTGCATGTCGCGTCGTTGTACCGAATCAAAGCTGCGCCCAAACTTGATATCAGCGACATCTTCAAAATAGACGCTCTTACCGTTTTCAAGCACGATGCGTTGTTCCCCTAGTGAGGAGGCTTGTTCACGAATAGACTTGGGGTAGATCACGCGCACCGGCAAGCGTCTGTTGTTATGGGTGACGTGCGCCACTTCGATCCCCTGATAGCCGCCACGAATCGCCTCTGCCAGTCGTGCCTGGGTCAGCCCAAGTTGGCGACCACGATCATTCAGGGTGTACTGGTATTCGAGTTTGCCCGGCTCGAGATCCTGTCGGATATCATAAACACCGGGCAGTGTTAGCAGTTCTGTCTTCACCTCTTCGCCAACCTCACGCAACAGGTCAAAATCTTTACCGACAATGCCGATTTCGATATCGGCTCCGGCGGGGCCACCGGCCGGCCTTAAGATTGAGAGGCGTTGAATCCCTGCGATGGTCTGCATCCGCTCACGCAGTCGGTTGATGATTTCGGTGGTATCACGTTCACGTGTCCCTTCCCAGTTGAAACGCAGGCTTACGACCGGTGAGATCCAGCGATCGATAAAACCTTCGGGGCGTGGTTTTTTAAGATCGATCACCAGTTGGATGTGGTTGCTATCAAATTCCACTGTATTGAAATCGATAAAGGTGACGCCGACATTGGTGAGCTGGCTTTCCAGTTCGTCTTCACCGAGCTCGGCAAAGACCTGCGCTTCCATCTGTCTGGCGAGCAGCGTGGTATCTTGCAGGCTATAGGTGTTGGGTGCCTCTGCATTGATAAAAAACTGCCCCGAATCGACTGAGCCAAACAGTTCAAACGAACTGCGGGTGGAGGCGGTGACAATGGTGATCAGCATCAGGCCGATGATCGCAATGCACATGAAATAGCGGTTATGCAGTGACCAGCGCACAAAATGGGTGTAGCGCTCAAGCCATTTTTTCCAGTCGATCATAGCGGGGCGTGATTGGCGTTTCTGAACCTTAAGCATCTCTTTGGCGTGCGAGGGCAAAACGCCAAAGGCTTCAATCAGTGAGCCAATCAGGGTGCAGATTACAATGATCGGAATCACGGCGATAAACGCCCCCATGGTGCCGCCAATGGCGAACATCGGCATAAAGGCAGCGACGGTGGTGGCGGTGGAGGCGACTACCGGCCAGTAGACCTCACGCGCGCCGACGATTGCGGCGCGTTCTGCCGGTACGCCATTTTCCATATGACGATAGATGTTTTCGGTGACGATGATGGCATCATCCACCACCATCCCCAGTACTACCAGGAAGGCGAAGAGTGACACCATGTTGATGGTGACGCCGAAGGTTTCCATCAATGTGACTGCAAAAAGAAATGAGACTGGGATGCCGAGCGCGGTGATCAACGCAACGCGGAAGTTGAGAAAGAGGTAGAGCGATAGTAAAACCAGAATCAGGCCGACCACGGCGGATGACTTCACTGTCTCAAGGCGTGTTTTGACATAGATTGAGAGATCGCTAAAGACGCCGAGTTTTACCGAGCCGGGTAGCTCATCACGCATCTCTATCGCCAGTTCACGCACCTCTCTGGAGATCTCGATGGTGGATGAGTCGGCAGTCTTGGTGACGATCATGTTGACCGATGAACGGCCATTGAAGCGTGCCAGGGTGCGCGGCTCTTCCAGGCGGATGCTGATGTTGGCGACTTCACCGAGCAGTAGTTCGCCGCCGTTGCTGCGGCGTAGCACCAGTTGAGAAATGGACTCGGCTTCAGGCTGTACCCCTTTGCCACGCAGTAAAATATCACCCTCGGCAGCTTGAATTGATCCACCCGGCAGATCATCAAGGTTGGCGCGCAGCACCTGGGTGATCTGTGACAGCGGCACTTTAAGTACCGCCATACGGGCGGGATTGACCTCAACCCACAACTCCCATTCCCGGTTACCGGAGATACCAGCGCTGGCGACACCGGGTATACTCAGTAGGCGACGTTTCACATCTTCTGCCAGCGCAAACAGGTGGCTGCGCGAGACATCGCCATAAAGCGCCACGCTGATGACCGGTATGCGTGATTTCATGCGGCTTAACTCAGGGCGTTCTGCGTCATCGGGTAGGTCGGAGATACGCTCCAGAGTTGAACGCGCATCATTAACGAATTCGGTGACATTGGTGCCCGATTTGAGGTCGATCACGATATTGGAGAGCCCCTCGCTACTGGTGGAGGTGATGGTGTCGATCTCCATCATGTCATCAAACTCTTCCTCAATCGGCAGGCTGACAAGGCGTTCCATCTCCTCCGGTGAGGTCCCTTTGTAGACGGTGGTGATCTTCACCTTGTCCATCTCCACCATCGGAAACATCTCCTGCGGCAGTTGATACCAGGAGAGGATGCCCATGATTAACACCAGCGCCAACATCAGGTTGGTGATTAGCGGGTTATCGATACTGAAACGGATCAGGCGCATGTGAATTTAATGCCGATGATAGTCGGGGTTATTCGTGCACGACCGACTGGCCGTCGGTAAGGAAGGCAACATCACGCGCCACTACCATTTCACCCACCTGAATCATGCCGGTTACTACTTGCGATTGTCTCTGGCGGGCGCTGAGTGTTACCGCAACGCGGCGTAGTGTTCCGTCATCGGCGATAAAGATAAAGCGCTCATCGTTGTGATGCAAAATCGCGGAGATCGGCACCACCAACGCATCGGGCAGTGCCTTGAGTTCAAGTGCAGCGGTAGCGGGTGCGCCTGCCTGCAGGCCTTCGCCATTGAGGCGGATGCGCACCGCGTGGGTAAAGGTTTCGGTATCGGGGCTGGTCTGCAGCGCAATAATCCTGCCGCGGCGTTGCTCGCTGTTAATCGTCACTGTTACGGATTGTTGCAGGCTTAGTGTCGCGGCGGTGGCGCCATTGACGTCCAGGTTGAGGTCGAGCTCTTTAAGTTGTAGTAGTTCAAGTACTACCTGATTGGGGGTGACATAATCGCCCACTTCAACATACGCTGTGTTCACAATCCCTGCATAGGGTGCGCTGATCGTGGTGCGTGCCAGATTGCGTTTGGCGCGTCGTACCGCGGCTCGCTTCAGTTCCAGCCGTGCCTCACTGGTATCGACATTATACAGCAACTGCTGTTCTTCGCGCTGTTGTGTCAGGAGTTGTTGGTTGGCGCTGTCAAGGATTGAGCGAGAGGCGAGTGATTGCTGGCCAAGTTGGTCGAGTCGAGCCACTTCGCGAGCCTGGAGTTCGCGGTTTTCGCTGATCAGTTTGAGTAGCTGGCGGTCGCGTTCGATCGCCTTGTGTTCCTGTGATAGCTGCGCTTTTACCTCGGCCAGTGCATCCTGCTGGTCACCGCGTTGCAGTGTGATTAAAACCTCTCCCTCGGTGACTCTGTCACCAGGTTCTACGTGGCGCGCCAGCACCTGCCCTGAGAGCTCAAAACTGAGCGCACTGCTGCGTACCGGTTGCAGGTAGCCGCTGACCTGCTCAATGGGTTGAATCAGTTGCTGCGTAATTGGCTGCAACATCACTTTTGTGGCGGTAATCCCGCGTAGTTCCGGTTGCTTCTGTGGCGCGGTGAGCACTAGCGCGGCAAGCAGGCAAATCACACATAGAATGAGAATCAGGATATACTTTGATGATATTTTTTTGATTTGTATATCCGCATCACTCATACAGTTACCATACCTGTTATTTAACTAAATCTAAAACCATTTTGTACATACCTTACCACTCAATCCCGCCACAAAAACAGTCGCGCCAACAAAATGGCTACGTGGGATTGTTGGGTGCTGAATGGTGTAGGTCGGCATGGTTTCGGGGCCTCTTGAGCAGTGTTGTGGCGCTGCCACTCATTTTTGCGGGTGGTTCAGCGAGCGCCAATGAATGGGCGGCGTGTGGGCACCATTTATTACCCTTTCATCAGGTTGATTCCTCCCTTGGTGATCGTACCATTATCACTGCCGATGAAGGGCGGGCGATTGGTCAGGAGACCTATGAGATGAGTGGCGGGGTTGAATTCCTGCGCGGCAATCAACGGCTGCGCTCTGAGCGCGCGCGCTACTATAAAAGTAAGGATAGACTCGAAATATCCGAGGGTATCTTCCTTGCGACTCCCGATGCGACCTTTGAGGGTGACAGTGGCGTGATTAACCTGGCCAGCGCTAGCGGAAACATCGGCAATGCGCGTTTCCAGATGCGTAATAAACACGCACGCGGTGATGCTGAGCAGATTATCTTTGAATCAGAGGACGTGACGGTGTTAAAAAGCACCACCTACACCACCTGTGATCCGGGGCGTGAAGATTGGTTGATGCGTTCAAGTAAGGTGAAGCTAGACCGCGTCAGTGGTGTTGGTAGCGCGCAGCATGCAGTGCTGTCATTTATGCATGTGCCATTTTTTTACCTGCCTTATATCTCTTTTCCGATCGATGACCGTCGTAAGTCAGGTGTGTTGCCGCCGACCTACCGTAGCTCTAAGGTCTCTGGCAGTGATACTAGCATCCCATATTATTTGAATCTTGCGCCTCAGCGTGATGCCACTATTACGCCACGTTATATAACCAAGCGCGGTGCCCTGCTAGAGAATGAGTTTCGTTTTATGACGACGAACCATTACGGTGAGCTTAACCTTGATTATCTGTCGAATGACAGGCTCTTTGGTGAAAAGCGTGGCCAGGCAAAATACCAGCACGAGGGGCGTTTTACGCCGCGTTTGTCCACCAGTCTTGATTTAAATTATGCCTCAGACTTGGATTACTTTAGTGAGCTGAGTCATAGCCTGAGTCTCTCCAGTACGACCCATCTAGCACGTACCGCTGGCCTCAGTTACGCGGGTGATTGGTGGCAATCTCAGTTACGATTACAATCATACCAGACGCTCAATGAGGCCCTTCCCGACGCCTCACGCCCCTATCAGCGCCTGCCGCAGATAACATTTAATAGCCTGATGCCACTCAAAGACAATGAATTTCACTATGGCCTGAGTGGTGAATATGTCTATTTTGACCGTACCGATCGCTTGACGGGCAGTCGCCTCGACCTGCAACCGCAGGTGAGTCTACCGCTTACCACTGTCGCGACCTATTTGACTCCGACACTAACGCTGCAAAATACTTCTTATTCACTGAATAATGAGGCTGATGGTAGTGAGTCGCGCCTGAATCGCTCGATACCGTTAGTGACCCTTGACGCCGGAATCTTTTTTGAGCGCGATACCGTGATCGCGTCGCGTCAATACTTGCACACGCTGGAGCCGCGCCTGTTCTATTTATATGCGCCTTACCGAGATCAAAGTGCGTTGCCACTGTTTGATAGCGGTGCACCGGATTTCGGCTTCAGCCGCCTGTTCGCTACCAATCGCTTTAGCGGGGTTGACCGCGTGGGGGACACCAGTCAGTTAACTACGGCGCTAACCACCCGAATGATTGAGAACGACAGTGGTAAAGAGCGTTTTAAGGCCAGTATTGGACAGATACTCTATTTTAAAGACCGTAAGACTGGCTTGAACGGCAATGTGGTTGATCGCACCAAAGAGTCAGATATTGTCGCTGAAAGTAGCGCCTATCTGCGTAATGATGTCTCGCTTGGAGCCGATTATCGATGGAATACTGAGGAACGTGAAACGGCCAGAGGGGCATTTCAGATGCGTTATAAGCCTTCGTCCCGGCGTATTTTTAATGTTGGCTACCGTTACCGTAATAAAACTCAGGAACAGGTCGATGTGTCGATGTTATGGCCGGTGCCATTTGCTAATCGCTGGCATTTTGTTGGTCGCTGGACACAGTCGCTGCTCGATGATCAGACCATTGAAGCATTCTCTGGGCTGGAATATGAGAGTTGTTGCTGGAAGGTACATATCGTTGGGCACCGTTTTATCAGTCAGGAGTTGGCTGATTCCGGGGAAGACCCCTATGAGCGTAGCCTGTTTGTACAGCTAGAGCTGAAGGGGATGGGGAAACTAGGTAAAACCGTCGATGAATTGCTGGAAAATGGTATCCTAGACTATCAGCATTAACCTTTTTTCTGAACAGCAAGCGGATTTCACATGAGGCATTTTTTTCGACCCCTAATAGTATCCCGGATACTATCCCTGGCACTATTTTCGGCGGCGGGCGCTGCCGCGCTTCCGGTAACCGCCGAAGAGGCGATTGTGCCACTTAACCGCATTGTCGCGGTGGTGAATGATCAGGTGCTCACTCAAAATGAGTTAAAAAAAGAACGCTTTGCAGTGGGTCAGCAGTTGAAGCAACAGGGCATTCGCGCCCCTGCTGCATCAGTATTGAATAAGCAGGTACTGGAACGCTTGATTACCACCCAAATTCAGCTGCAACATGCCAGCATGAACGGCATCGTGGTCGATGAAGAGACGCTTAATAACACCATCAGTAACATCGCGGCACAAAATGATCTATCGCTGGCTGAGTTTCGCGCAGTGTTACAGCGCGATGGTTTTAAGTTTGCCTCGTTTCGTGAAGATATCCGCAAAGAGGTGATCATTCGTCGTTTGCGTCAACGCCAGGTCGATAGCCGCATCACGGTAACCGCGCAGGAGATCGAAGACTTTATTGCAACGCAAAAGGTGCAGGGCAATATTAATAGCGATTATCACCTCGGCCATATTTTGGTCGCGCTGCCAGAAGCGGCTACGCCAGAGCAGATTAAAACATCACGTAATCAGGCGTTGGCGACTCTGGAAATATTAAACAACGGCGCGGATTTTCGTCAGACTGCAATTGGCCATTCCGATGGGCGTCAGGCACTACAGGGCGGCGACCTTGGTTGGCGTAAAACCGGCGAGTTACCGACACTGTTTGCCGATGCGGTGGTCAACATGACAGTGGGAGAGGTTAGTGAGCCGATTCGTAGTGCGAGTGGTTTTCACATTATTACACTCTTTGACTTTCGGGATACCGAGCGCCATATGATCAATCAGGTGCAGGCGCGTCATATTTTGATTAAGGCGAAGGCAGAGGGCGATGATCCTGCTGCACAACTGAAAGCACTGCGCACCCGTATCGAGGCGGGCGAAGATTTTGCTGAACTGGCAAAAGCGTTTTCTGATGATACAGGTAGTGCGGTGAATGGTGGAGACCTTGGCTGGGTAAGCCCGGGTGTGATGGTGAAGCCATTTGAAGCGGTGATTTTTGATTTGAAAGATGGCGAAATCAGCGCACCTTTTGAGAGTCAGTTCGGCTGGCATCTGGCGCAGGTACTGGCGCAGCGCGAATTTGATAATACCGAAGAGCACAATAACGCCAAGGTGCGTGACCTGATCTTTCAACGTAAGTCTGAAGAAGAGCACCTGAGCTGGCTGCGCAAGCTGCGCGAAGAGGCCTATGTCGAGTATCGCCTTGACGACTAGTACGCGTTTAACGGCACCAATTGCGATAACGGCGGGTGAACCGGCGGGCATCGGCCCGGATCTCTGCATACAGTTAGCGCAAACTTCGCTACCGCTTGAGTGGGTGGTGATTGCAGACCCCGAATTGTTACGCCTGCGCGCGCAGCAATTAAATATCGCTGTGCATATCGAACTGTATGATGAGGCCGCTGCACCATCGCGGGTTCCAGTTGGCACCGTCAGAGTGGTGGCGGTCGATTGCCCAAAACCGGGTGTCTGTGGTGAGGCTGATGTTGCCAATGTTAATTACCTGCTGGATACCCTGCGCCTCGCTGTGCGTGGTTGCCGCGATGGCCGCTTTGCCGCAATGGTGACCGGCCCGCTACACAAAGGGATCATCAACGACGCCGGGATTCCATTTAGTGGTCATACTGAATTCCTCGCGGATGAGAGCGATACCGAGCAGGTGGTGATGATGCTCACCACCGAAGGGTTGCGCGTCGCACTCGTCACTACCCATCTACCGTTGCTTGAGATCAGTGCCGCGATTACCGCAAAGGTGCTGGAGGGTAATCTGCGCATTGTCGAGAATGAACTGAAGAAATATTTCGGTATCAAAGTGCCGCGTATGCTGGTGTGTGGTCTGAATCCGCATGCGGGTGAAGATGGCCATCTGGGTAGTGAAGAGCAAGCGACCATTATTCCGGTGATGGAAAAACTGCGTGCAGAAGGGTTTCAGTTGCAAGGCCCGCTACCGGCAGATACTGCGTTTATCCCACCCAGGATTGCCGCATCGGATGTGGTTGTTGCGATGTATCATGATCAGGGGCTGCCGGTATTAAAGCACCTCGGTTTTGGTAACGCGGTGAATATCACATTAGGGCTGCCGTTTATCCGCACCTCGGTCGATCACGGTACCGCGTTCGATCTGGCCGGAAAAGGCGGAGCCGATATCGGCAGTCTGCAAGCAGCGATCACCGCAGCGAGAGAGATGTGTCGTCATCATGAGATAGTGGGGTAGCCCGCGTGTGTAAACGTTTTGAACTCACTGGAATGTTGTTTACGTTTCTTGCTCATGATTATGGGGCTCTTTAATTTGGTATATCAGTGCTTAACAGCCTCACCAGATTTCGGGTACCACTTTACCATTTCGACTGGGAACCGAGTTTGTTATTATAGGTTGTCCGGTCGAACATGAGTATGTTTTTCTAGCGAATTTATTGTTTACTGTCAATTGGTTGCCGTGTTCTTTCAGGGCTGGCTATTTATATGCGATTGCTTTAGGGCGGAGGTTTATGCCAAGATAGTCGCGTATAATTTGTATTTATGATGTTGTTTTTATGTATAGCGAGTTCCTTGAAGCCATCTTTCAAAATATTTTTTTGGTAAATACCCATCTGGTTAACACGCTGCCTTTATCTGGAGCCTGTCCGGGAACTCGCTTGTTCGAAAATTTTGGTTTTTAACTTGTTGATAAATGTAAGCGCTAAAAATCGCACTTTCACTAAAATACCTATTCTCGGACAGGCTCTTAGAGGCCGGTCAGTGGAGCGTTCAATGGCAATGTAGCTCAGTCGAGTATTGTCAGCAACAGGTAAAGCAATAAAGTTAAGCTTTAACGAAGAGGAAGTTTGTATGTTTAAAAGTTCATTCTGTCAGACCATTCGTGTTTCTCTTGTTCTTTCAATCAGTGCTTTTATGCTTATGGCTTGTGGTGGTACCAGTGAGGATGATGGTACAAGCAATAGCGCTCCGACGGCCGCTAATGTCACCTTGACGGATGAGAATGGTGGCAGTGTCGTGGTTGGAGATACTTTGACAGGGAGCTATGAATATAGCGACGTGGATGGTGATGGTGAGGGCGGCAGCATCTATCGCTGGTTGCGGGGTGAGTTAGTCATTGGCACGACCCCCACCTACACGGCGGTGGCGGCTGATAGTGGTCACAGCATTGTTTTTGAAGTGACGCCGGTTGCCACAGAGGGCGTTGCCCAGGGTATCGCAGTCGGCTCTCCGGGTATTGCCGTGGTCAATAGCGCGCCGGTGGCCACTAATGTCACCTTGACGGATGAGAATGGTGGTAGCGTCGTGGAAGGGGATATTCTGACAGGGAGCTACGAATATGCTGACGTGGATGGTGATGACGAGGACGAAGGCCGCATTCACTGGCTACGTGATGGTCAGGAGATTATGGGTGCAACGAGAAGTACTTACCAGGTGGTGGCGGCTGACATCGGTTACAGGATCGTTTTTGAAGCGATCCCGTTTGCCGTTGCCGGTGTGCACAGAGGCCGTGCAGCCACCTCTGAAGGAGTTACCGTAGTGGGCAACAGCGGAGGTAACAGTGCGCCGATGGTCACTAATGTTACTCTGACGGATGAGAATGGTGGCAGTGTCGAGGTTGGGGATACTTTGACAGGGAGCTATGAATATAGCGACGCGGATGGCGATGGTGAGGGCAGCAGTACCTCTCGCTGGTTACGGGGTGAGACAGTCATTGGCACGGGCCTTACCTACACGGTGGTGGCAGCTGATAGTGGTCACAGCATTGTTTTTGAAGTGACGCCGGTTGCTGAGCAGGGCGCGAGTCAGGGCGTGGCGGTTTTTTCCAGTGTAGTGACGGTTCAAAACATCGGTCCAACCGTTCCAGTGGTTGCCGCCGACCCTGAGCTGACGTTCTTATCAACTAAGATTTTCCGTTTCACCTGGAATGATGTGGACGATGCCACTTTCTATCGCTTACTGGAAAATCCTGATGGTATTTCTGGTTTTAAACAATGGGGAAAAGATATTCCGCAGGGTCAGCAGAGCATTGAGCGCACTGTACCACTGTTTGCGCGTCTTAACGCCCAGTATATTTTGCAGAGCTGCAACTCTATCGGTTGCCGAGACGCATCTACTCTAGAGGTAGATGCTACCCTGCTGGCTGCCGCAGGTTTTTTCAACGGTAAGGCTGGAGGCGGTGATAATTTCGGTGTTTCTGTCAGCTTAAGCGCTAACGGTAGAGTTATGGCGGTGGGAGCTGAGCAAGAGAGCAGCAATGGGCCGAGTAGCGGCAAGGTGAATCAACGCGGCGAGGTGTATCTATACGCCTCCCGGGGTACAGCCGGGCACTGGGAGCAGGAAGCCCTCCTCAAACCTGAGGATCTTGAAATACCTGCTTACTTTGGTCGTAGCGTAAGCCTGAGCGGTGATGGTAACACCCTGGCAGTCGGCGCGCCCAGCGGGAGTAATTACGCGATGATCGACAATACTGTTGGTAAAGGCGCGGTGTATGTCTATTGTCGTGCCTGTAACCGCGATGGCGGGAACCCTAAATGGTCGCGGGCGGCTCGCCTCACCGCTACCAATGCGGGTGACGCTGACGGCTTTGGTGGTGCCGTTAGTCTGAACCACGCAGGTAACACCCTGGCGGTTGGCGCGCGATGGGAAGACAGCGCTACCGCTGCGGCTAACTCCACGCAGGGGAGAGACACCGGTGCAGTATATACCTTTAATCGAGTTGATAACGAATGGAACCATGGTGCCTTCCTTAAGCCCAGTGTTATCACGACAGAGGCTTTTTTCGGCACAAGCCTGAGCCTAAGTGCCGATGGTAAAACCCTGGCAGTAGGGGCTTCTCAGGAGGAGACTGAGGAAGGTGTGTATGCTGGTGCAGCTTATGTTTTTACTTTCGATATTGGTAAGTGGACTGAAATTGCCAGGCTCAAGGCCAGCAATAGAAGTCGCTTTGATCACTTTGGTGGCGCTGTGAGCCTGAGTGGCGATGGCAAGACCCTGGCGGTGGGGGCGGAGCGGGCGGGAGGAGTGGACGATAATGACCGTTATAACCACCGCGGAGCGCTCTACATCTTTTCCCTTGGCACGAATGGTTGGCTCGAACAGGCTAATATCAATACAATTATGGGTGAGGCTATCCCGACTCAATTTTATTTTGGTCGGGCCGTGAGCCTGAGCGATAATGGCAATAGCCTGGCGGTGGGGGCGGCTGATGGCAGCGGCAGCGTCTACACCTTTACTCGCGATGGTGTTGAATGGCATGAAAGGCCTGCCCTCAAGGCTAATATTACCCTTGATTCTATTTCCCTTTCGCATGTCGGAAAGGGTTTCGGTGGTGCCGTAAGCCTGAGTGGTGATGGTAATACGCTGGCGGTGGGCGTGAAAGATGCGGACAACGATGGAGACGTGGTGTCAATAAACAGCGGCGCTGTATTCCTGTATTGAATGTAAACGTTGGGTGCAGGGCATCAGAAGTGTCACGGTACGGTAAATGTTCAGCATCTGCGTTGGGTAGATGCTGAGTATTTTGGTCGTGGTTTTTCGAGTGGTGAGGCAGGCGTTTTTCAGGTCGAAATAGTGGAAGATCTATTGAGTGTCGAGAAGTTTGGCGGGTTTGACAGAATGTTTGCGCCAACGCAATTAACGCTTGGTGTTTTTTTTGCCATCGAAAGTTACTCGGGCAGTATCCCGAAAATGGAGCATCAGGTTGCGTTGGCAAAACGGGCTGAAGCACTCGATTTTGCTGCATTATGGTTCCGGGATGTGCCGTTGTACGATCCAAATTTTGGGGACGTGGGGCAGATTTATGATACCTGGGTATATCTGGGGTATATTGCCGCACAAACCTCGCGTATTGCGTTGGCAACGGGCAGTGTTGTTTTTCCTTTGAGGCATCCTGTGCATCTTGCGAAGGCGGCATCGTCGATTGACGTGCTATCTGGTGGGCGCCTGGTTTTAGGGGTTGCCTCTGGTGACCGGCCTGTCGAGTACCCGGCTTTCAACATTGATTTTACGACGCGTGGAGAACGTTTCCGGGAAACGCTGCACTATTTCAGAACAGCGCTTGATACCTCGTTTCCCGCGATTGATTCTCCTTTAGGTCAGTTCAACGGTGTGGATTTGATTCCCAAACCCCATGGCGAGCGCATCCCTGCACTTATTACAGGGCGTAGCCAACAAAGCCTTGAGTGGATTGCTGAAAACGGTGATGGCTGGATCACCTACCCAAGGAGTCTCGACCAGCAGGCAGGCATGGTTAACAGCTGGCGGGAACTGACGAAAAACGCACCGGGTGGTTTTAAGCCCTTTTCTCAGTCTTTATATATTGACCTGGTTGAAGATCCAGGCGCGCCGCCCAGGCCGATCCATCTTGGATTCAGGTCAGGGCGCAACCATTTGATTGAGTTTCTTGGTGCGTCACGTGAAGTGGGCGTCAATCACATCGCTTTAAATCTTAAATACGGAACGAGACCTGCTGTCGATGTGCTCGAAGAGATAGGCCAGGAGGTTTTGCCTTTTTTTCCTTCTCAACCCCGGGAGGCTGTCTGAGTATATGAGTCGCCGCAGCTGCCGGTGGTTTAACCTTAGGATGATGCTTATCAGAAATAGTACAGATAAAGCCTCGCTACCATGCTTTCCTGAGCAGCACCCCAGGTCAAACGAGATGAGGTGTAAAAGGTATATAACGCGCCATTATCCGATGTTGTTGACGTAATTCCATAAATCGAGCCCTTCTATCCCCAGCATAATTGCCAGGGCCGCGCAGCCTGGTACCGTTAGTGCCAGTTTAATATCAAAACCCGATTTTTTGAGCAGTTGCTTTCCACCCATTATCACGCCGACAATACAAATTATCATGCCAAATTCTGCCATCAACAGCAGTGTGAGTAATGGCATTGCGGTTTCACCATTTTCCGAGATAGCGGTTTTTAAGACGACCTGAATAAAGATACCGATAAAAAGTGCGATGATGGGAAAGGCGGCTTTGCTCATAATTGGTATTCCGTTTTAATTTTTATTTTAGTGTAGGCAGTTGTTTTTTTAAGACAAGTCGATGGAGCGCTATTGCACTTTCGCCCACTGTTTCTTCAGCCGTTTGGCGGATACTGGCATTTTCGTTTTGAGTTCCTGTGAAAACAACGAAACACGCAATTCCTCTATCATCCAGCGATAGGTGGTGAGTTCGCCGTCTGTGATGCCTTGTTGCTGTTGTATTTCAAGACGAGCAAGGTAGTCATCCCATAATGGTTTAATCTCCATCATCAATGTGCGATCGCGGCTGACATTGTCGCTTAACTTTTCGAGTCTAACGTTAATCGATTTAAAATAGCGTGGGTATTCGCGCAGCCACTCAATGGGCGTCTGATTGATAAAACCAGAATAGATCAGATAGCCAAGCTGCGTCTTAATGTCTCCCGCGGCATGTAGCCATGCGGGTGATAGCGAGCCTTTGAGCTTTTTATTAAGCTGGTGATGCTGCTTTAATGTCTCAAGCAGTAATCCGCAGATCTCCTCGCTGATCAATAACATGCTCTTTTTGCCTGTCTCGATACATTGATGAAAGGCGTTCATCGTGCGCGGTAGTTTACCGCTGAAAAAAGCCTGATCAATGATGGTATCGACCAGCTCTTGCTGCAGTTCATCGCAGCGGCCAACGGGGGCATAGTAGAGGTTAATCTCTTTTTGATGTGGCAGGTGGCGTGAAAGGTATTTGAGTTTGTCGGGCAATGCAAAACCAACCAGGCGGCGCAGCGCGGTGCGTGTTTCATGTTCGGCCTGTTGAAGGTTGTCGCGTAGTTCAATTGCAACACTTTCTGTTTTATCCACCAGCGCAGGATAACCGCGCATTAAAATATCGTTGCGAGTGAATTCGACATCGGTTGATAGATCATCAAAATCCCAGCTGGTAATTCCCTGACGTTTGCCATCCCATGATGGTATTTCAACAAAGCTTTGTTGTGCCTCTCCTTGCAGTTTTTGCTGTAATTTTCGCAGGTCACGCCCCATCGCGATGGTCTTTTCATGGTCATCAATGACATTAAAGTTGACGAACATATGGGGCGGTAGTTTATCTAATTGCCAATCTTCAGTCGTTACCTTGATACCAGTCATGCGAAGTAGTTGATGTTGTAGTGCTGGCAATAGCGGTTCTTCACTGGCTGATAAAACCCGCAGGCAGGCATCGGCATAGTTTGGCATCGGCACAAAATTACGACGTAAGGCCTTAGGTAGTGATTTTAGAAGCTGGCGAATCTTTTCATGTAGCAGCCCTGGCACCAGCCATTCAAAGCGTGGTGGGCTTAACAGGTTCAATGCAGGTAACGGCACCGTGACGGTGACGCCGTCCTGCGGGTGACTGGGGTCAAAGTGGTAATTCAGTTTAAGCGTCATGCCGACGATGTTAATTGTATCCGGGAACTGTGCGTCAGTAATGGCGTCGGCTTCATGCTGCATCAGATCATCACGCTGGAGAAAGAGTAGCCTGGGTTCTTTTTTCTCAGCCTTTTTACGCCACGCCTCAAAGCGCCGCCCATCGTAACTATCCTTTGAGAGGCGTTGCTCATAAAACTGATAAAGCACCTCGTCATCAACCAGTACATCGCGGCGGCGAGACTTTGCTTCCAGAGACTCGATCTCATCAATGAGTGCAGCGTTGTGTTTGAAAAATGGTGCATGAGTATTAAACTCTTTCTCAACCAGTGCACCACGAATAAAAATCTCTCGCGCTTCTGTTGGGTTGACTTCGCCAAAATGAATCTTGCGGCGTGGATTGATCATCAGGCCATACAGCGAGAGCCGTTCAAATGCCATCACTGCGGCGGGGCCTTTCTCCCAGTGCGGTTCAAAGATGCTACGTTTACAGCGATCACCGGCAACCAACTCAATCCACTCTGGTTCGATTCGTGCACAGCTGCGAGCATACATACGGGTTGTCTCAACCAGCTCAGAGGCCATGATCCATTTGGGTGGCTTTTTAAAAAGGATTGAGCCGGGAAAGATATGTAGCTTGATACCACGTGCGCCAGTGAACTCCTGTTTATCACCTTTGAAGGCAACATTGCCCAGCAGGCCGGTTAATAGCGCCTGGTGAATGGCGGCGTAGTTATCGCTATCGATCTCTGGTGCTTCATTCTCTTTGCTGTTGAGGAGTGCTTTATCGCCTCTGTTATTGAGTAGTGGTGTGTCGTTGAGTTTCCAGCCGAGTTCACGTATCTGGCTCTTGAGTTGCACATGGACATCGTGCCATTCGCGCATGCGCAGGTATGAAATAAAATTGTCGCGACACCAGCGGCGCAGTTTATTGTTGGTGAGTCTGCTCGCCTGGCGATGATATTCACACCATAGTTTCAGGTAGGCGATAAAGTCAGAGCGCTCATCACTAAAGGCCTTGTGCCTTTCATCCGCGGCCTGTTGTTTTTCATGTGGGCGTTCGCGCGGTTCCTGCACACTCAATGCGCTGGCGATAATCAGTAGTTCTGTGAGACTGCCGAGTTGATGTGCTGCCAGCACCATGCGCCCTACTTTGGGGTCAATCGGTAGTCGTGCGAGTTGCTTGCCTATTTCGGTGAGCTGTTTATTTTGATCAATTGCACTAAGCTCTTCGAGCAGTTTATAGCCATCACTGATCATCCTGGGGTCGGGTGTTTCAATAAATGGAAAGTGATCGATGTCGCCAAGGCCGAGCGACTTCATCTTCAAAATGACGGCTGCGAGATTACTTCGCCTGATTTCCGGTTCACTGAACTCAGGGCGTAGGCTAAAGTCCTCTTCGCTATAGAGACGAATACAGATGCCGGGGGCGATACGACCGCAGCGCCCGGCACGTTGATTGGCCGATGCCTGCGAGATCTTTTCAATCGGTAGTCGTTGTACCTTGGTGCGATGACTATAGCGACTCAGGCGAGCAACACCGGGATCGATCACATAGCGTATGCCGGGTACCGTGAGCGAGGTTTCTGCAACATTAGTTGCCAGTACGATGCGTCGCCCCTTGTGTGGCTGAAAGATTCTGTTCTGATCACTGGCCGATAGCCTGGCATAGAGCGGCAGGATTTCGGTATGCGGCGGGTGGTGTTTGCGCAGGCTTTCAGCAGCCTCGCGGATTTCTCGTTCACCGGGCAGAAAAATTAACACATCTCCCAGGCCATCCTGCGCCAGTTCATCAACGGCATCGCGAATACCCTGTAAGGTGTCACGATCCTCTTCATCGTTGTGATCATTTTGTAGTGGACGATAACGCGTTTCGACCGGATAGTTGCGCCCACTTACTTCAATGATCGGTGCATCGTTGAAATGTTTTGAAAAGCGTGAGGTATCAATCGTTGCAGAAGTGATGATCAGTTTCAGGTCGGGGCGTTTAGGCAGCAGTTGTTTCAGGTAGCCGAGCAGGAAGTCGATATTAAGGCTGCGCTCATGTGCCTCATCGATAATGAGTGTGTCGTATTGATTGAGAAAACGGTCTTTCTGGCTTTCGGCCAGCAGGATGCCGTCGGTCATCAGTTTGATATAACTCTCGGGACTAATGCGATCACTAAAGCGCACCTTGTAACCGACGGTATGCCCGACCTCTGATGCCAGCTCTGCTGCGATACGGGTAGCGACACTGCGCGCGGCGATACGGCGTGGCTGGGTGTGGCCGATCATGCCTGTGATGCCGCGCCCCACCTCCAGGCAAATTTTAGGTAGCTGAGTGGTTTTGCCCGAACCGGTTTCGCCCGCAACGATCACTACCTGGTGTTTTTGTATTGCCCCGGAAATCTCAGCGCGTCGCTCACTAACCGGTAGCGCTTCAGGGTAGTTAGGGGTTGGTATGTTGGTGCGACGTTGTTCGCACTGCTGGTATGATTTGGTGATGCAGGCGATAAGATCCTGCAAGGCAGCCTCATCAGGCCTCTTTTTTAACTGGCGCAGTTTTTGGCGCAGGCGGTGACGATCGACTGCCATACATCGATTAATTGAGTAATCAAGGTCTGCTGGAATCTTACTCATGCGGAGGTGTTTTACGGCTCAAAATAGTATCAGCCGAGGATTATAACATCCTGCGTCGAACTTAAGACTGTCTTAAAACGAGTTGCTGATTCAGGGCAGTGCGATGGTACAGCGTGCGCCGCCGTCGATGCCGTTATTGCTGGTTTGCAGGTAACCACACTCTCTGCGGTTTTTGTGCAGGTGGGCGATGGTGGCTGAAAAAAATAGTCCTAGTCCAGTGCTGCCAGATTCATTGCTATTTTCACCTGGCTGGGTGTTATATGGCGTGCCGTAGCGTTTTAACATCTCCCTGGGGTAGCCGGGCCCATTATCATCGACAGAGATCAGTAACTTCTTATCGCAAATAGCGGCGTTGAGCTGGATTTTATTGCGGGCGTGTTGTTGGGCATTGGTGATCAGATTGTTGACGACCCCTTTGAGTAGCTCCCGGTCAAAAAACCACGCTAGCTCTTCGTCGCATGTAATGGTGAGGTCAATGTCTCGCAGTGATAATAGCTCATGGTTTTCGATGTGCAGCTCTTCGAGGAATTCGTTCACGCTATGTTCGCTAAGGCGTAGGCTCTGTCCTGTATCACCTGCTTTATAGAGTGTCAGCAGCTGTATTAACTGGTCATTAATACGTCGGCCTTCAGCTTCTGCACGCAGGATTTTGGCATGAGACTTTGCTTCCGCAGGGCATTCATCGATCACCTCACTGAGTGTACCCAGCAGTAGCTGAATCGAATTCTTCATGTCATGTACAGAGCTTGCGATAATGGCTGAAAAATCGAGCTTTATTGGTGTTTCTTTATTGCTCATCGGCTTGTCAGTCGGTCTGGAGCGCGAATTCGCGGCAGCTCGTCATCAGCTCATTGTATTTTTTCTTTACAGAGTCGACATCGCTGACTATGCCGAGATAAAACATCGCTTCGTTGATATGTTGCTTGCTGGCACCCTCTTTTTTCATCAGCAAGATGTATGACTGGGCCGCGTTAAGGCTAATTGTATGGTTTAGTGGCAGTGCTTTGGCTGCTTTCTTGAATAGTTCAATCGATTCAGTAATTTTTCCTTCATTGATAAGCCTGACGCCTTTATTGTTAATCTCGGCGATCTCGCTGATAGCCGCAGCAATCGCCTCGTCAGCTTTTCCAGAAAGCCCTGCATCTTCATAGATCTGATTGATCTCGTCTAGTACAGTTTTGTCTTCATGGTTGTTTTTGGCGACATCCTTGATGATGGTGTCAGCTTCTTCCTCTTTATTATATTTTAAGCAGTTTTTGGCGAGTGCAATACCTGCACCGCTAGAGAAATTTGGGCCGTATTTTTCATAGAGCAGCAGTGCCGCATCGACTGAGGCTTCAGCTTTAGTATCATCGCCTAGCGCCTGGTGTACGGTGCTTTTGCATATTTCAGCCTGTAACCCGGCATCATGGTCCCCTTTGAATGCGCCTTTTATTCTGTCTGCTATCTTCAGCGCCTCTTTGCCTTTATTGTTTTTGACCAGCGCCTGAGAATAGTTAACGTAGTCATTTGCTTTGCTCAATACTGAGTGCTTGCCGATCAGCATGGCATCACGGCAGGCGCGTTCAGCCACGGTGTGGTTTTCATTGAGGACAGCAAGCTCACCCAGTGCGCGTTGCCTCACTAATGACTTCGGTGATTTTTGAATGGCTTTAGCTAGCGTCTCTTCTGCAGCCTGAGAGTCGCCGAGTTTTTTCTGTGTTTTGCTGAGTAGGTCATATGCAGCGATAAAATCACTGTTAACGGCGATGACCTCTTCGAGCAGTTCTTTTGTTTCGCTGTACTTTTGCTGCGAGAAGTAAGCGCAGGCAAGTCCCAGTTGTGCCCATGGTACGTCGCGGTCTGTTAGTACCTGTTTGCAGAGCGCTTCGGCAGCATCGTGATCACCAATGGTGGTAAGCAATGTATATTTCAGGCTTTGTAATTCAAGCCGTAGTGCTGGGTGCTCGGTCATTGCCTTATCACATAGCTTGCTGGCTTTGCCATACTCCTTTTTATCGATTTCGATAGATATTGCTTTAGTGAACTCTTTTTTTTCGAGGATTTTTCTAAGGCGGGTTTGTAAAATGACTTTTGTGACAGGCTTGGCGAGATAGGCATCGGGTTGATAATCGATTGCGCCCATCACCATCGTGGCGGTATTTTCTGCCGTTACCATGATAAAGGTTGTCGCTAACGGCAGAATCTCGCGATGTTTGGCCTCTTCCAGCACTTGCTGGCCATCTTTGCCTTCGCCAAGGTTGTAGTCGCATAGAATGATGTCGAACTTATTGTTGGTGATCTTCTCAATCGCATCTTCGCCACTGGCGGCCTGTTTGATATCTTCAGCACCATAAGCGATTAGCATACTGCGCAGCATAGAGCGCATTTCGGCATAGTCATCGACGACCAGAATTTTGCTGTTTTTAAGCGTCCACAGGGGCATATTTTATCGCTATATCCTTAGCTGTTTATCAATGTGCTGCGCCTGCTTTCCCCTGTTACAGTGCCACATAAGCTGCTTAATATTTTTACAGACTAACAGTTTTCATTATAAATAACGCTCATTTGATTGAATTCTTGAGGAATTCCGATGTGTTTGCTTTGCGCATGATTGAGTAATAGCGTTGATTTAGCGAGCCATACCTAATCAATTTAGACGGCCGCAAAAAAGTAAGTCAGTTATGGTTTTTGAAATTATGGTAACGTATTGATAGTAAAGATGATTTATTGCGGTGTAAGAACGTTGCTGTTTATGCGTAAATCCACAACTAATACCCTTATGAAGAATTATGCAAACGATCATAACTTATTGATTTTTAAGCTTTTGTATGGTGGATAATAGTTGCTGACTAAGCTATAATGAATCCCACTAGGGAGTGGCAGTGTTAACGAGTTTAGGGACTTGTACTATCTGAAACCGAGGGTTATCGAAATGTCCGTTCAGCAAAAACCAGTTGTAAGTTCGTGGTATATCAATTTAACGGGGCAGTTGTTAAAAGTCTGGGCCGTTAGTTATTCTGACTCAACCTTATCTAAAGTGGTTGTTGAATATTTGAGTGGCTCAAGAGTGGTTATCGATATCGATCAATGGAATTTACTGGATTTAGAGATTAATTTCGAAAAAATTACAGGTCTCAGAAAAGCAGAAGAGTCCCGGCGCTAAGTTGGCGGTGGATCTAGTACCCCCAGCTATCTCCTCCATTCCTTTTAGTAAGTTGTTTGCTACTCGTTAACAGCTTACTGCGACCACATCTTATTCCCCCTGTTTATCTTTGTGTGATAAGGCAAATATGCTGCTTTTATTTGAGTTCAGTTACGCACTGTTTTAGCCCTGATTCCAGTGTGGGGTAGCAGAGCGTTATCCCTAGTTCATGCTTGATTAAACGGCTATCAATGCGCTTGGATTCCCGTAAATAGCTCAGCATGCCAGGGCTTAACACCTGCTGGGCTCTCTCCCAGCTGATTTCAGGTGGTGACTGCAACTTGAAAGCGAGCGCGACTTCTTTGAAATATTGGGAAATTGAGCCTGGATTGCCATCGCTGACATTAAAGATGGCGGTTGCCTTGTCGGTATTGAGTGCTGCTGCAATGCAGATGTTGGCGAGGTCATCGGCATGGATGCGGTTAGAGAAAGGAGCGGCCTCCAATTTTAAAATGGCTTGTCTTGCCTTTATTTGCCTGAAGGGGAGGCGATTGGCACTGTAGATCCCGCTAACCCTGAGAATTGAGATGTTAACTGGATGATGGTGCTGAAACTCGATCAGCTGTTGTTCTGCATCGAGGCGGCGTTTACCTCGTGAACTGCCGGGTTGGGCTGGTGTCTGCTCATTAATCCACTTCCCCTTTGAGTCGGCGTAAACAGCGGTAGTACTGATATAAATAATACGTGCAGGGGGTTCTGAGGTGGGTGTCAGGGTGGAAAGGAGGTTTTTCATCCGCAGGTCGTGTTCACCATCTTCCGTTGGCGGGGCAAAATAGAAGATTAGATTGTAAGTCTGGATAGTGGGTAGCGGTAAACCGGGCTGGTCGAGGTCAAAAATGACCGCTTTAAAGCCAAGTGATTCCAATTTTGCTGCGCTTTCTGCTGAGCGCACGATACCAGTGACCTGGTAGTGTTGCTGCTGTAGTCGCTGTCCAACACGGATACCGATGTCACCGCATCCAATAATTATGGCATTTAACATGGGGTTTTCCTGTCGTGGAAAATGAAGCACAATGTGCGGCTAATATTTCTGATCAAGGTAGTGTAATGGGTTTTAAAATTGTTATCAGTCCTGCGGGCAAATCATTTGAAGCGGAAGAGGGCGAGAGTATTCTTGATGCCGCGCTTCGACAGGGTGTGAGCCTTTCATATGGTTGTCGTAATGCAGTTTGTGGTGCGTGCAAGGGTAAGCTTGTATCGGGCGAGGTGAGCTATGGGGATCTCGAGCCAGCAGCGTTAAGCGAAGCTGAGAAAAATGCAGGGATGATCTTGTTTTGTGGTGCTGAGCCGCGTAGTGATGTGACGATTGCGGTGGATGAGATTGCGTCTGCACAAGAGATCAAAGTTGAACAGTACCCGGTTCGAGTAGTACAGCTGGATAAGTTGGCACCGGATGTCATGCGTGTTTATCTCAAATTACCGGACGCTTCACGTATGCAGTTTTTGGCGGGGCAGTATATTGATATCTTACTGCGTGATGGTCGTCGCCGTAGTTTTTCACTAGCGAATGCGCCGCATGACGATGCGCAGATTGAGCTGCATATTCGTTATATCGATGGCGGCGAATTTACCGATCATGTGTTCCGCGATATGCAGGAGAAAGAGACGTTGCGCATTGAAGGACCACTGGGTGGTTTTTACTTACGTGAAACATCTCCGCGTCCAATGATCTTCGTCGCAGGTGGTACCGGTTTTGCGCCGGTTAAAGGGATCATCGAACATGCGTTAGCTGAAAATGTTGATCGACCCATGACGCTCTATTGGGGAGCGCGAGCTGAGATTGACCTCTATCTAAATGAATTGCCAAAAGAGTGGGCGGAACGAGGCCTGGTTAATTACGTTCCGGTCTTATCGGATACGAACGAGGCGGATCAATGGCGGGGGCGTGATGGTTATGTACATCAGGCTGTGCTGGATGATTTTCCTGATTTAAGTGGTTACGACGTATATGCGGGTGGGCCGCCAGTAATGGTCTCTGCCGCGCGTGATGCGTTCAGTGCGCAGGGCTTATCCGAGAAAAACTTCTTTTACGATGCGTTTGAATTTGCAAAAGATTCAGCTGCGTCAAAGGGCTGAGCGCAGCTGAGCCTTGAGGGTATATTATGCCTGCTGGGGTTGTGCTGCCAGCAGGATGCCTGTACGGCTTTCGATCACTTCTTTGTTGCGTGGTAATGATATCTGCTGTGTCCGGGCCGGTAGCGCAACGCTCATAGACAAGCCCTTGCGATAGTATTCAATCGCCATTTCCTGCTCACCGGTCTGTTCCAGCAGTGCTGCAAGTTCTTTGCAGGTTTCTGGTTGTGGGTCGGCATGCATACTTGCTTCAAGGTAGGTGCGTGCTTTATCCAGGTCACCATTGCGTAGCGAGAGGCGGCCCAATGTCAATAATAATACCGGGTTTGTACGCTGTTTACGCAGCAATTTCTCCGCGTTTTTGTATTGGCGATCTAGATTATTGCCTTTGATGATGCCGTAAAGGTGGCAGAGTTCATCGCTCCAGTTATTATTAAGTACTTGGTAGATCAGCTCTTCACTCTGGTGCCCTTCGCCATGGCCAACCAGCGCATGGCTATACTCTAGCAGAACACTTTCCTGTTTTCTGATGCGGCGTGGGGTGCGCTGCCAGGTGCTGATCAGCAGGCCGGTATCATGCGCGGCGCATTTTAGTAGTTCTGCATAGGCCATGTGCTCAAGGCGGTCTAAGTCAAAGACGGATAAAATATGCTTTTTACGTAGTGCAGGTAGAATATCGATCAGTTTGTTCCACTCGCCCATCTTGGTGTAGAGCCTGGCAAGTTGTTTCAGAATGGTTTCATTTTTTGGCGCAAACTGACGTAGCAATTTCAGGCTTTCTGCTGCTTCACTCAACTGGCCATTACTCATTAATAGTTCGGCCCGGGTCAGTGAAACGGCAATGCTGTCGCGTGGTGCAAGCTGATGGGCCATTTTAAGATAATGGTCGCGACGATCTTTTGCGTGAAGCTTTTGTGCTGCACGTGCAGCACCAAGGTAGTTAAGGACAGGGAGCTCTCCAGCCTGAGCGTTTTGCGATAGCAGCTGCTCTGCTTTTTTCCAGTTGCCTTCCACAAGCTCAACCATTCCCTGTGCATTGGCCATGCGTGATTTGCACTCTTTTCGGTTGCCGTTCCACGAAAGGAATGTCAATGGCGACTTGATTGTTCCCATAACAACCTTAATAACATTGTAGAGGATGATGAAAGCGACCAGGCTGACCGAAAGCACCAGCAGAAGGCTTGCTTCCATGGTCCAGCTGCCGTAGTTAACCATAATATAGCCCGGGTCGTCTTTCGCAAAGAGTGCTATGGCCACGGAGGCGAGGAGCGCGATGATCGCTGTAATTAATAGTTTCATAAGGTTGTCACTCCGCTACTAGTGAATTGCGGCGTCGATAGCGACGCTGGTTGGTGATGTAAATGCCAGTACCTGGTTTGAACGACTGTTCGGTGCGGATACTTTTAATGAGTTGTTGGCGATGAATTTTTGCAGTGCCAGCAGTGATGCTGAAATATCAGGCAGTTCAGTATCAATCGTTGCCTGCTGTAGCTCGCTAAGGGTGGCGAGTGCGTTGGCCGCTTCGCTTGAGTCTACGTCATAAAACCGGGATAGCCAGTCGCTACTAATATTCAGGTTTTCGTGAAAGGTGCTGTTATCAGCACGTAATAGAGCAAGTCGTGCTGACTCTATTTTCAACTGCAAATTTTGCGTCAAATAGGTGTGCTTCTCTGGCGTTAGGGGCGCCATCGCTGGATCCTGGCTGTTGCGTACGGTTACCAGTGGTTTCAGCGCAGTCCATACTTCGTCCGCCAAAACTTCCCACTGTTTGCGATCACTATCTGTACTGCTGCTAACCAGAGCGGCTTCCTTGGGTTTGGCCAGTGGAAGCTGTTCGATGTTGCTGCCAAGAGTGGCGAGTGTCTGCGCTATTTCAGGAATATCCAGTTTAGGCACATTACCAAGCGCTTCAATTTCGCTGCTGATCATCTGCTGAATATCGGCAAGTTCAGGCAGGTTCAGCTCAGTCAGTTGTTTGGCGGCGGCGTTGAGAGCGGTCAATGCGGCATCAACGTCATGTTCCAGATTCAGGCGGCTGTTGGCAATGTGTAGCAGATACTCAACTTTAGCCAGAACCCAGGCTGACATTTTATCTTTTTCGACTTCGGCCTGAAGTTCAGACTTGAGTGAAGAGAGGCCTTCATTTAGCGCCTTGACGTTGTCTTGCAGTGACTTCTGTTGCTCTTCGAGCGAGCCATGTCGACTCTGCACCGTCTGGATTTTCTCATCAAAGTCGGCATTGATACCGCCTAGTCCGTTTTGATGAGTGCTCTTTAGTGTCGCGACACCGCTTTGAACTTCGCCCAGTCCACTCTGAAGCGAGGCTAGTTCGCTCTTTAAGCGATCAATTTCGCTTTGAAGCGTATTAATAGTGCTCTGTGCTGAGCCAAGTCCTGATTCAACTGCACCGACAGAAGCGATAGTCGGTTTAAGTGCCGTGCTAATGGAAGATTCAATCTGTCCACCCTGGTCAGATAGTAGCGTGTTTAATTTGCTGGACTCATCCCAACTTTTATAGCCAAGCCCTGCCGCGCTAACGGCGGTGACAAGGGCAAGCAGCGCGATGCCACTACCGCCTTTTTGAGGCACAGCAGCAACTGCCGCAGGCGCAGACTCTTTTTTGACTGGTTCTTGAACCGCAACGGCCTTTTTATCTGGCGTTTGCCTGACATCAATGTTCTTTGTTTGCGACTTTTTTTTATCGCCCATCTTATTCCCCCCGCTGAATTCCCCTCCGGAACCGATCAGCATACCACTGTTCCAAGCTGTTCAGTAAGCCCTCATCGCTGGCCTCTTGTGCCACCACTGAGTTGTGTCTGAACCCTAATGTCCTGGCAAGCTGAGCGGTTCGTTCGCTTATGACAACCAATGGTGTTGTGAGCAGCCACTCTCGTTCGTTTTCGGTGGCCATCTCAAACAGGTTCTGTAGTCCCTCGTTGCTGGTAACAACGAACAGGTCGATACTACCGGATTTTCCCGCCTGCTGTATATTCCCGAGTCCTTTAGCAGGCCTTTTTCGCTGATAAAGATCAATGCTTTCAATATATGCACCCCGTTGGTTCAGGGTCGTTGAAAGCAGCTTTCTGCCGCCTTCGCCTTTGAAGATCATTATTCTTTTGCCCGAGACCGCATTCATGGCGTCACTTTGTAGTAGTGACTCGCTGTTAAATCCTTGATCTGACAAGATATTAGCAGAAATTGAGTGAGCGCTTAAGACGCTGGCGGTGCGCTTGCCGATGGCCGCGACCTGGATGCCTTGTGGCCAGCTAAATGATGGCGGTGCGAGTTTAAATAGTCCTTCGACCGCGTTGGCGCTGGTGAATATGGCGGTACTAAAATTTTCAAGTTGGCTCAGTTTATCTTGAACGGCTTGAATATCATCGGGTGTAATGATCTCGATTACTGGTAGGCGGATGGCGGTGCCGCCTGCTTGCTCGATTAGATGGCACAGGTGTTCAGCCTGATGCGCAGGTCGTGTTACCACCACCCGCAGTTGATCGAGCCTTGTTGAGGGGCTAGCGGCTGGCATAGACCTCTTTGAGAATTCTGTCTGCACCGCGCGACAGCAGGTCTTCAGCCAGTTCGATGCCCATTTTTTCAGCCTCATCGATGGTGCCGTTGACTTCACCGCGGATCATTTCGCTGCCGTCAGGTGAGCCCACCAGTGCGCGCAGGCGTAGTTTGTTGCCGTCGATCTCGGCAAAGCCACCGATCGGCACCTGACAACCACCTTCGAGGCGGTGATTCAGGGCGCGTTCTGCGGCGACGCGAATGTAGGTTGTTTCATCGTTCAGCACGCGGATGATTTCGTTAACGCGTGGGTCATCGACGCGACATTCGATACCGACCGCGCCCTGGCCAATCGCTGGCAGGCAGGTATCGGTAGAGATCTTGCCTGCGATGCGGTCAGTCAGTTCCAGGCGCATCAGGCCGGCAGCAGCGAGGATGATCGCATCATACTGCCCTTCATCGAGTTTTCTTAGGCGGGTGCCGACATTGCCGCGCAGGCTGATTACTTCTAAATCCGGGCGCAGTGCGCTTAGCTGGCACTGGCGGCGCAGGCTTGAGGTGCCGAGTTTCGCACCCTGTGGCAACGCTTCAAATGAGGCACAATTATTGGAGACAAAGGCGTCACGAGGATCTTCGCGCTCAAGAATGATGGGCAGGTGTAGCCCTTCCGGCAGTTCAACCGGCACGTCTTTCATCGAATGAACCGCAATATCGGCGCGCCCATCCATCAGCCCCTGTTCTAACTCCTTAACAAATAGCCCTTTGCCGCCAATTTTAGCGAGCGGGGTGTCGAGGATGATATCCCCCTGGGTATTCATTTTAAGCAGCTCAACCTCAAGCCCCGGATGCGCTTCACGCAGGCGACGCTGGACATGTTCGGCCTGCCACAGGGCAAGTGGGCTCTGGCGAGTGGCAATCACGATTCGATTAGTGGACATCTTTAATAGTACTTCCCGTTTTCAGAGCTGTTGCGATTAATCAAAAATTAAGCAGGATTTTCCGCTGAGGGCGTAATGCTACGGGCTGGCGTGGCTGGAGGCAAATAAAAAAGGGTGATTAAGGATGTTGGCTGAGCTGTTTGAGCAGGTTTTTGATCTCGCTTAAATGGCGGCGACTGATGGTGAGCGCTTCATCACAGCCACGTAACAGTATCTGGGGGTGGCCCTCATCATCTTTTGTGAGGCCCGAGAGGTGTTGCTGGCAGATAAGGGTGTTGCGATGGATGCGCATGGAGAGTGAGGCAAACTCCTGTTCGAGCGATTTGAGTGGTTCTTCGATCAGCACCTCGCCGTGCAGGTGGCGCACAGTGACATATTTATGGTCGGCGCGAAAATAGAGGATCTCTTTGATTGGGATTAGCTGGATTGTTTCGCGTACGCGTGCGCTGATGTGAGTGCGCATTGCGGGTGGTTCTTCGGCCAGCTGTAACGATTGCAGTTGTGCGCGATTGAGCTGCTGCGCTTTTTTCAGTGCCGCCAGCAGGCGTACTTTGCGGATAGGCTTGAGCAGGTAGTCGACCGCATGTGCTTCAAAGGCGGCGAGTGCGTGTTCATCGTAGGCGGTGGTAAATATTACCGCTGGCGGGCGCTCAAGGTTGGTGAGGTGCAGTGCAGCCTCGATCCCATCCATTTCCGGCATGCGAATATCGAGCAGCACGATGTCGGGTTGCAGGTGCTCGCACTGTTGCAATGTCTCTTTTCCATTGCAGGCCTCGCCGATGACCTTGCCCTCATCAAACTCATCGATCAGGCTGCGCAGCCGGTCACGCGCGAGTGGTTCATCATCGGTGATCAAAATATTCATGGTGTGTTGTCCGCAACAGGGAGGCGGATAGCGACATAATATTGCCCGCCGACGGTCTCGCTGGTGAGCGAGGCATCTTCGCCATAGGTTGCCCTGAGGCGTTCACGGATATTATCCAGCGCCATGTGGTTGCCATCACGACGGGATGAGCGTGATTGTGCTGCGGGATTGCTGATCATAAACTCAATCGCGTTGTCGACATGTTTGCCGCTGATTTCGATAGTCCCCGCTTGCTGACGTGGCTCGATGCCGTGGTAGACGGCATTTTCGAGCAGCGGCTGCAGCGTGAGTGACGGCAGGGTGGCGGCACCGGGTAGTTCATCAATTTTCCAGCGGATGTTGAGCCGTGTGCCTAGTCTGAGTTTTTCGATATTAAGATAGCGACGGCAAAGTGCCAGCTCATCATTGACAGGAATCTGGTTGCCAACGTCCGCCAGGCTCATGCGGAACAGGTCGGCCAGGTCTTCAGTCACCTCTTCAGCGAGGGCTGGCCGAGTGCGGGTGAGACTAGCGATGGTGTTCATGCAGTTAAATAGAAAGTGGGGGCGGATACGCGCTTGTAGTGCCTCGAAGCGGGCGTGCGATTCAGCCTTTATGCGGCGTGTAAGCTGATGCTGCATATAAAAATAGCGCAATGCGATGGCACTGACGATGGCGCTGATCGCGACATTATGAAATAAAAAGTCGGCATGAGAGGCGCTGGGCAGGGTAGATTCCAGTCCGACAAAGAGGGCCAGTCTCATGGTTATTTCTGTGAGCAGTGCTGTCACCAGGAGGATGATAAAAAAGCTGCCCGTAGCGACTGTGGTGTGGGTCTGTTTTTTGAAGAGTGGCCTCAGGCCGCACAGCAGTGCTGCGTTGACTAGTGCCACCCACTGCACAAACATCGAGATAATACCGAGACGTTCCCACAGGTTGTTATTGCTCTCCTGTGGTGCCAGCGCCAGCACAAAGGCGAGCAGTTCGGCAATCAACACCACTAGAAAGATCACGCGGATATTGCAGAAGTCGGGCAGAAACAGCTCATCATCGAGTGAGGGCTCTTGGCTGGACGGTTGCTGCTCAGGTGTCATGGTGGCGTCGGATGTGTTAAGAGTTGGATTGATCGCTATTGTTATCGGAATTCAAGCCGGATTTCTACAGCAAAGCCAATAAGATAACGGCTCAATTCAGGTCAAGAGCAGATTATTCGCCGCCTGAAACTTGCTATACTGCCGCCGCATAGGCGCACGAATCGACGGAAAAAGAGAATATGAATATAGATAATAGCGGTGACAAACCCTGGGCTGGCCGTTTTACCGAGCCAACAGATGCCTTTGTAGAGGCATTTACTTCATCAGTGGGTTTCGACAAGCGCCTCTATAAGCATGATATTGATGGCTCGCTCGCCCATGCGCGCATGCTGACCCACGTGGGTGTATTGGCAGCGGATGAGTGTGATGCGATTGTCGCTGGCCTTGAAGAGGTGCGTGCGGATATCGAGCGTGGTGCCTTTGATTGGTCGGTGGCGCTTGAAGATGTTCACATGAATATCGAGGCGAAACTGACCGACAAGATCGGTATCGCCGGTAAAAAGTTGCACACCGGTCGCTCGCGTAACGATCAGGTGGCGACCGATATCAGGCTCTATCTGCGTGATGAGATCGATCTGATCGCCGCTGAGATCAAGCGTCTGCAAGCTGGACTACTCGATTTGGCTGAGCGTGAGGCGGATGCGATCCTACCCGGTTTTACCCACCTGCAGGTAGCGCAGCCAGTTGTCTTTGGGCATCACATGATGGCGTGGTTTGAGATGCTCAAGCGCGATCATGGCCGTTTGATGGATTGTCGTAAGCGCGTCAATGTGATGCCGTTGGGTGCCGCAGCACTGGCTGGTACCAGCTACCCGATTGATCGTGAATTCAGCGCCAAACTGCTTGGCTTTGATGGCGTCTGTGAAAATTCACTGGATGCGGTGAGTGATCGTGACTTCGCGATTGAGTTCTGTGCCTTTGCGTCGACCCTGCTGATGCATTTGTCGCGCTTTTCAGAAGAACTGGTGATCTGGGCTTCAGCGCAGTTTGACTTTGTTGAGCTGCCAGATCGCTTCTGTACCGGCTCGTCGATCATGCCGCAGAAGAAAAACCCCGATGTGCCAGAGTTGGTGCGTGGCAAAACAGGGCGTGTTTTCGGCAGTCTGATGAGCCTGCTCACGCTGATGAAGGGGCAGCCGCTCGCCTACAACAAAGATAATCAGGAAGATAAAGAGCCGCTGTTCGACTCAATCGATACGGTACGTGGCTCGCTGCGCGTCTTTGCCGATATGATGCCTGCGATTGAGGTGAAACGTGAAAATATGGAGCGTGCCGCGCTCAGTGGTTTTTCAACTGCGACGGATTTGGCCGATTATCTGGTACGTAATGGCGTGGCCTTCCGTGATGCGCATGAGGTGGTGGGTAAGGCGGTGCGTCTGGGGGTTGAAACCGGCAAAGACCTCGCTGAAATGTCATTTGAAGTGCTATCGCAGTTTTCCCCCGCAATCAAAGAAGATGTCTTTGAGGTATTGACGCTGCAAGGTTCGGTGGCGGCGCGCGATCATATCGGTGGCACTGCGCCTGCGCAGGTGCGGGCGGCAGTGAGGCGAGCACGCGCGATACTTTGAGGGAATTGGCCAGGGCGGGTGTTTATTACCGCTTGCCCTGGCATGTTTAATAGCGCTATTTTAATCCTTTTTCGGCGCGACTCATTAGCTTGTCGATGTCATCCCCTTTTTCCCAGCTGCTGGTTGCACTCTTAAGGGTAAGGCCTTTGGGGTTCTTCTCTAGCGCCTTGATCTGGGTGGTGAGTTTGTCAGCCAGCGCGACGGTGTCTTTCTCAGTCGTCTCAGGCAAAATCAGCAGGAATTTGTTTGTGTCGAGTCGCCCTGCCAGGTCTGCCCAGCGCAGTTGGTCGTTGAGTAGCAGGCTAATGGCCACCAGCACCTGGTCGAGCTTCTTTTTGTCTTTCACACCACCAGTCTGAAGAATAATGAGTGACAGCGGGTTGTTGTAGCGGCGGCTACGTGAAACCTGAGACTCCAGTGTCTGCATCAACCCATGCTGATTGAGCATACCGGTCGTTTTGTCATGAATATTGAGGTTCTCGAGTTCAACCTTCAGGTGTTCATTTTCGCTGTGTAGCTGGTGTAGTTCTGTGACGTCGAAAAAGTAGTGTGCGGTGATGCCTTTGTTTTCATCTGCGAGTGGTGCCCGCCAGCATTTTGTCCAGCGCCGTTCATGGATGGCGGTGGCGGGCAGTTCAGCGATATTTTTTGCTTTTAACAGGGCTTTTAACGAGTCGTTTTTCAGCGATGATGCGGTGGCCCCTTTGATCTCGTTGAAGTCGATATCGAGATAGTTTTGTAAGGCGCTATTGAGCCACACGATCTTTTTTTTCTTATCAGTCAGCAACAATCCGACTGGCGCATCTTGCAGCACGGCGGGGATGGCACCTGAAAAGCCCTCGGGAAGTGTCATAACGTACTCCGGAATTTTATGTTGTTTGGCCTGATTATGTCTGACCTTAACGCAGATTTCTATCATTGTTCGCTATGGATGTCTATTGTTTGCATTGAATTGGCTCGATTTGTTAAGTGGTATTTATTCTATTTTTTTATTTTCATCAGTCTATTTTGTAATGAATATCGGCTAGTTTTAATTGCTGGTTTTTGTGAGCTATCTCTAGGTTTTGACTAAAGGGCCGATACGTTTCATACCGGTTTTGGGTGACGCACAAGGGTTCCGGGGGGTACCGCGCTGGATATCAAAATGATAAAAAAACGTTTTTTGGGGCTTAATCGTGAGCGTTTAAGGCGCACGCGTGATGTCCTGCGCACTCGCCAGCGGGATGTGATGGACGTTTTAACGTTGTTGTTTCACGCCAATCACCCCTCTTTCCCGGGTTATGTGTCGAAGAATACGCCAGTCGGCGTGGCAGATTATCAGCCGGGTAAGGCGACCCTTGAGGCGGCTAAAAAACTGGTGCGTAGTTTTGATTATAAAAAGAAAGCGCTGCCTCGCTACGATATTCATTCGATGTTTTTGATGGGTAGTAGCGGCACAATTGCTTATTCGGAAAGCAGTGACTTTGATATTTGGCTCTGTCACCGCCCGGATCTTGCCGGGCCGCAGCTGGATGAATTGCAGCAAAAAGCGGAGGCGGTCGAGAAATGGGCAGATGAATTTGGCCTCGAAGTGCATTTTTTTCTAATGAATGCTGAAAAATTTAAAGAGGGCAGTGTGGTTGAACTGTCGGTTGAAAGTAGTGGTAGTGCACAGCATCATCTGTTGCTTGAAGAGTTTTATCGTACTGGTCTTTTGCTGGCAGGCAGGTATCCGGTTTGGTGGTTGGTGCCACCGAATGAAGAGAAAAATTATGACGCCTATGTTGACCGTTTAAAGTTACGGCGCGACATTCGCGATAGTGAGACCATCGATTTTGGTGGTTTGCCGGATGCGCCTGCCGAGGAATTTCTGGGCGCTGCGTTGTGGCAACTATATAAAGGGGTGGACTCTCCTTACAAGGCTGTACTTAAATTGATGTTGATGGAGACTTACGCCAGCGAGTATCCCGACGTTTGTCTGTTATGTACGCAGTTCAAGCAGGACATCCATGATGGCGAGATCGATATGGTTAGTCTTGATCCTTATATGATGTTGTATAAAAAACTGGCGAATTACCTTGATGGCCCAGAGCAGGTAGAGAAGCTTGAGCTGGTTCGGCGTTGTTTTTATTTTAAGGTGAATGAACAGCTGGGTAAATCAGTCGCTGACAAGTATATGACCTGGCAACGAGAGGTAATGGAAGAGTTAACGGCTTCGTGGGGCTGGACACCGACCTATATGGCGATGCTGGATACGCGTGCTGCATGGAAAATTAATCGGGTGATTGACGAACGACGCAGTCTGGTCGGCGCGCTAACGCAGGGGTATCAGTTTCTGTCGAAATTTGCGCGTGAGCATGTGCAGCTATCGATGATTAGTCAGCGTGATCTGCATATTCTTGGGCGAAAACTTTACGCCGCTTTTGAGCGTAAAGCTGGCAAAATCGATATCATTAATCGTGGTGTCTCGGATGATGTGGTTGAGAGTCATTTAACGTTTTATCACGCCGGTGGCGATGGTGGCTGGATGCTCTTTCGAGGGAATGTTGGTAGTGACGACATGAGAAACCATAAGCCGCTCAAGCGAGCGCATAGTGTTGTTGAGCTAACGGCGTGGTGCTTTTTCAATAAATTGGCAGATGACCGCACGGTAGTCGTGCTGCAGGGTAAAGAGATTAACATTAACATGAACGAGGTTCGTTCAATTAATCGTGTCTTTGATAACCTGTTTCCTGGCGGGAAGCTGCTCTCGAGCAGTATGGAAGACCTGATCGATGCCCCGAGAATGGTTCGTGCTGCGCTACTGGTGAATGTGGCGGATGATAAAATGGATGTGCATGTGCGTGATGGCAAGCACATGACGAGTAATCGAACCGATGCGCTGAGTTATGGTGGTGTCTGTAATAATCTGATTAATTCGTTTGATTTTGTCTTCCAGACCAGCTGGCAGGAGGTGTTAACATTCCGTTATACCGGGCCTAAAGGGGTATTGGGATGTCTTCGTGCCTACTTTAAATGGACGCCACGTTCCAGGGGTGTTCAGCCGTCTGCGGTTAAAATCCAGTGTGATGTGTCTGGTCGGGCAATGGTGATTCAGAAGCGGGTTGAAGAGCTTTTTGAAGATGTGACGACTTGTTTCTACAGTGGTTCAAATCCGGAGGCCGTGCGTTATCTTTTTTGCATTGGTCGCGCTTATTATCTGTTACAGATTAAAAATGATGTGTTGGCTTATACTCAGCATGATACTTTTAATGAAATGCTGAATAAGCTTTCTGAACCGGGCGAAAGCTTTACAACGGTGGCAGTCGACCGTTATGCATTGAAAAACACATTAATGCCGATGGTTTTTCGCCTTAATAAAGAGGGTGTGATACAGGTTTTTTATCAGGTAGATGGTAACTCTGTTGATGTCTATGTGGTGGATGAGAGTGGCTCGCTTTACTATCATCGCGCGGATGACCAGAATCCGGAGGTTTTGCTTAATCAATATCGCCGATTTTTTGACTCAGTGACTTATCGGCAGATGATTCAGCGTGGTGACGCTCCGGTCTGCGGCGATGAAGGTGCTGCGCCTAAAATACAGTTTTTTCAGGCAGGCCGGGGTCGTGATGGGCGTTTGATGCTGCAGCGGAAGGCAATCGAAAGTAATGTGGCGGTGGGCGGTTATTTTAATCTGCAAGTGATTGGCGAAGATGTGGGGGATGGCAAGTCAATGTTCACCATCTATTGCAACGATGTTGAGCTGACCTCGCTGGAATTTGGCGATGGCCTTTTTAGCGAAGTGGCTCGGCATGTGCTGGAACAGCGCAAGAGCGGCCTGCTTTACCCTATTTATATTACGGATATTGATATCCCTGCGAACTTATTGGGAAAGGACACATCAGGGAGCACACAGACAATCAATTATCTGAATTATAAACGTTTTATTGAATCGAAGTTAAATGCAGAGCTCAAGGCGATAACGAGCCGTACGAGTAGCCCCGATCAAGTTGCCTGAGGTTGCTAGGTTGAATATGCCTGAAGCTCAAATGCCACGGGTATAGACCAGGTAATAGGCCTGGAACAACTTATTCTCAGTGGAAAACAATGATGGCTTATTCAGAGGCCTCTATTAGGTTAATCTGATTTCCGGATTCTTCAGAGAGCGTTTATACTTGCCCTTTTTTTCGGGAAGCACCATGTTTCAAGTCTCCGCAACTCGCGATCTATGGCGAACAGTGAACTGTACCATGATGGTTCTATTTTTAACTGGCTGTGGGCAGAAGGGGGATCTCTATCTACCTAAAGCCTCTCAGTTACTGAATATAGTCGTATTTTAAGATGGATCATTTTAGTTATAAAAGCGGGCAACTGTTTGCCGAAGATGTGGCGCTCGCCAAAATCGCAGCTGAGTACGGATCGCCCTGTTACGTCTATTCACGCGCCACGTTGGAGCGCCATTGGCATGCCTTTGATGATGTCTTTGCCGGGCACGATCACCTGATCTGCTATGCGGTAAAGGCCAACCCAAATCTGGCGGTGCTGAATCTGTTTGCGCGCCTCGACTCCGGTTTTGATATTGTCTCCGTGGGTGAGCTGGAGCGCGTGATTGCCGCAGGTGGTGATCCGGGCAAGGTAGTCTTTTCAGGTGTCGCCAAAACTGCCGCCGAGATGCGCCGTGCGCTGGAAGTTGGCATTCTCTGTTTTAACGTTGAGTCCGAGGCTGAACTTGAGCGGCTCAATACCGTTGCGGCGGAAATGGGCGTGCAGGCACCGGCATCACTGCGGGTTAATCCGGATGTGGATGCACAGACTCACCCTTACATATCAACCGGACTGAAAGAGAATAAATTTGGCGTCGATATCGCGGCTGCTCCAGCAATTTGTGTGCGTGCGGCAGCGATGTCGAATATCAACCTGGGCGGTATCGACTGTCACATCGGTTCACAGCTGACCGACGCCGCACCATTCACCGCCGCGTGTGATCGCCTACTATTATTGCTCGAAGAGCTGGAATCACAGGGGATCAAGATCCACCATCTCGACCTCGGTGGTGGCCTCGGTATCACCTATGGCGACGAGACGCCGCCATCGCCTGCCGCCTATGCAAAGGCACTGCTCGATAAACTGGGTGGGCGTGGTTTTACCATCATCCTTGAGCCGGGCCGTGCGATCGCCGGTAACGCCGGTGTGATGTTGACGCAGGTCGAATATCTCAAAAGTAATGACCACAAAAACTTTGCGATTGTCGATGCTGGGATGAATGACCTGCTGCGCCCCTCGCTGTATAGTGCGTGGCAGGCGATTATTCCTGTGCAGCAGGGATCGAAGGCAGAAACGAAAACCTATGACATTGTCGGCCCGGTGTGTGAAACCGGCGACTTCATTGGCAAAGCGCGTGAACTCGCGCTTGAGCAGGGTGACCTGCTGGCGGTACGTTCTTCCGGTGCCTATGGTTTTTCGATGAGCTCGACCTACAACTCACGCCCGCGCTGTGCGGAGGTGATGGTTGATGGTGATAAGCGTTATTTGATTCGTCGTCGCGAGACGATTGAAGCGCTTTATCACGGCGAAACGATTTTGCCAGATTAATTTAGGTTAAATGATGCAGCGCATTCCTGAGCCGGACCTGATGGATGACGATGCGCAGGCGTGTGCCTATGCAGAAGCGGATTTCGCCGAGGCACATCAACATGTGATCACGTTGTTTCAACAGCGCTGGCCGGGACGGGATATTACGGGGCGTGTGCTCGATCTCGGTTGTGGCCCGGCCGATATCTCCATTCGTTTCGCGCGCGCCTTTCCTGACTGCACCATTGAAGGGGTCGACGGCGCGGGCGAGATGTTGGCCTATGGGAGTCGCGCAGTGTCGGCAGCGGCGCTGTCCAGTCGCATTGATCTGACGCACTGTTACCTGCCTAATGATGACTTGATGCAGCAGTCGTTTGACGTGGTGATCAGTAATAGCCTGCTGCATCATTTGAAAGAGCCAATGACGTTGTGGCAGACGATTGCTGCCTGTGCAAAATCAGCGTCGACCTCTGGTGTTCCCGTGTTTGTGATGGATCTGATGCGGCCAGAAAGTGAAGCTGAGGTTGAGCGTTTGGTTGAACTGTATGTCGCGGATGAGCCGGCGCTGTTGCGCCATGATTTTCACCGCTCACTGCTTGCCGCTTACCGGGTTGATGAGGTGCGCGCGCAGTTAGATGCCGCCGGTTTGAGTGGGTTAAAGGTCGAGGCGGTCAGTGACCGCCATCTGATTATTGCCGGGCTGCTATAACACCTCTGCCAGTAATTTCTCTACACGGCTGCGGATGTCATCTCTTGCCGCCGCGAACACAGCAGTCATCTCTTCCTCTGTGCCTGTTGCTTTGGCCGGGTCAGAAAGCGGCCAGTGAGTACGCGGCAGGTCACCTGGCCCCGCTGGGCAATGTTCATCCGCATGACCACACACGGTGACCAGTAGTGTGGTCTGGGCGAGCATCTGCGGCGTTACCCTGGTTGATTCCTGACCTGAAATATCAATCCCCGCGTCCTGCATGATCGAAATCGCCCGCGGATTTTTACCGTGCGCCTCAATCCCTGCCGAGAAAATCTCCGCACGGTCACCGGCGATCTGTTTCGCCCACCCTTCCGCAATTTGAGAACGACAGGCGTTGCCGGTGCAGAGAAAAAGGATGCAGGGTTTTTGTGTGGTCATGCGGGGTTCCTTTCAATAAGGCTTTTAAGGTGAGTGACTATCGTCACGCTTGGTGGGTTACGGCACAAACTACGTGCCTAACCCACCCTACATATTATAGCTTAAGCTTCTAACCCGTCGCGCCATCAAACCCATGCTGTCGCCACGCTTCATAAAGAAAAATCGCCACCGCATTGGAGAGGTTGAGGCTGCGGCTTTCAGGCAGCATCGGGATGCGTAGAACCTGGTCTTTGGGAAGTGATGCTAGTAGTTCGGCGGGCAGGCCGCGAGATTCGGGGCCGAAGAGCAGTGCGTCGTGCTCGTCGTATTCGATCTCTGTGTGGTTACGTGTCCCTTTGGTGGAGCAGGCGATCAGTCGCGTCGGCTGTGCCTTTTCGATGAAGCTATCAAGGTCATCATATTCCTGGGTCGATGCAAATTCGTGGTAGTCGAGTCCGGCGCGGCGTAGCCTTTTGTCGTCGAATTCAAATCCGCAGGGGTGAATCACATGCAGCTGTGCCCCACTGTTGGCACAAAGGCGTATAATGTTGCCGGTGTTGGGTGGAATCTCCGGCTGATAGAGTACGATATGAAACATGGCGGGAATATACTAGACATTTGGGGTCAGAGTAAAAACAGATCGTCATAGTTAGTTGTTGATAGGTGATGCGGATGAGTAGCGCGTTACACGCAGGGCAGGAAGAACGGCCTGTTTTTACTCTGACTCCAATAATCTCAGGCAATAATTTAAGGATGGCAAGTTGAGTAATCAAAATGAGATGTTGGCAGTTGAGTTTTGCGGGATGCAGTTTGCGACCCCGCAGGTATTACTGTCGGGCTGTGTTGGCTTTGGTGAGGAGTACACCCGTATTGAGGGCTTCTCCAATCGTGATGTCGGCGCGATCTGCCTCAAGGGTACCACTGGCACGGCTCGCCCGGGCAATGCACCGCACCGCGTGTGGGAGACGCCAGCGGGGATGATTAACGCCATTGGCCTGCAAAATCCCGGCGCACCTTATGTGGTGAACGAGATCCTGCCGACGCTCGACTTTGAAGAGACCCGTTTTATCGCCAACGTCTCCGGTTCGACAGTTGAAGAATATATTGAAGTGACGCGACTGTTTGATGACTCGCCGATCGATGCAATCGAGATCAACATCTCCTGCCCCAATGTGAAAGAGGGTGGCGTCGCCTTTGGTAATGACCCCGAAATGTCGGCGCGGGTGGTTGAGGCGTGTCGCTCCGTGACTAAAAAGCCGCTGATCACCAAGCTGTCACCGAATCAGACCGACATCGCGGGCAATGCAAAGCGCTGTATCGAAGCCGGTACCGACGCCTTTGCGGTAATTAATACATTAATGGGGATGGCGATCGATATCGAACAGCGTACACCGATCATCGGTAATAACCAGGGTGGCCTCTCTGGTCCGGCGATCAAACCAGTGGCGTTATTGAAGACGCACCAGGTCTACCAGGTCTGTAAGGGGCACAACATTCCGATTATCGGGCAGGGCGGCATCATGAATGCTGAAGATGCGATCGAGTTTATGATCGCCGGTGCCTCGGCCGTGGGCGTGGGCACGGCGCTGTTTTATGATCCGCTGGTTTGCCCCAGGATTAATGCCGGGCTGGTTGAGTATATGACGCGCCACGGTATGAGTAACATCTCGCAGTTGGTGGGGACGCTTCAGCTAAATTAGTTCAATGTAAGATCTATAAGGAGACGAAAATGGATGAGTTAGCCGCAAGGGAATGCAGTGCTTGTCGTGTTGATGCGCCGCAGGTCACACCATCGCAACTCGATGAGCTACTGGCTCAATTGCCGCAATGGCAATGGGTCGAAGTTGACGGGATAAAACAACTCACGCGGATCTATGCCTGTGAGAACTTTCTGGCTGCGATGGCGCTGGCTGAAAAGGTTGCCGGGCTCGCTGAGCAGGAAAATCATCATCCAGCCCTGCTGGTGGCGTGGGGCAGCCTCACCGTGACGTGGTGGACCCATAAAATCAAAGGGTTACATGAAAATGACTTTGTCATGGCGGCCCGAACGGAGCGCCTGTTGACCCCTTAATGATGGATATCGATCCCACCTTATAAACCTTTTTGGCATTAATTTCATCATAAACTTTAATTTTTACCCCATATCAGTATATAGTGGTTGTCATTAGAGATTCGTGTCGGGAAAATCGCACACGATAGCAGGCTTAATGGGTGGTAATTGGAATGATGACAGGAATTAAAGTTCAGTTGGGGTTGGCACTGGCACTGGGTCTATCATCGATAGCGCAGGCTGATCAAACATTTGATTTGGATACATTGTTGGATCTGGTTGATGCGAACCCCGGCGATGGCGTTTGTGAGACGGCGACAACACCACCACGCTGCAGCCTGCGAGCCGCGATTCAGGAAGCGAATGCGGTTACGGATGGCTCTACTAGCACAATCAAGCTGCAAGATAGTGGTGAATACTACCTCGACATTGCAGGTGCGCTTGAAGATGAGGCGCGTAGCGGTGATCTTGATATTAAGACACGCGTCATTATCAATGGCCCTGGTTCACATCTGGTGGCGATTGATGGTGGGGGTGACGATCGTGTTTTTCATATACACCCTGGCGCCAATGTGACCTTGAATGATCTCACCATTCAAAATGGCCACAATGTAGTGGTGCCGGCAGATATCGAGAGTGTTGTTTTTGTGCCGCAAGATATTAATGAGTTCGATGGCGGCGGCGGCATCAAGATTGTCAGTACTGAGGGGGCGATTGCGGCGTTGACACTTAATCGTGTCAATGTTGTTTCTAATGCTGCTGGTGGTATTGGTGGTGGTATTGATAGTCGCTCATCAAAGGTCACGATTAATGCCAGTGTGATCAGCGGCAACCGTGTGGCTGGTTTTGGCGGTGGTATCAGCAACATGAATGGCCAGATGATCATTAACGATAGCACGATCAGCAGTAACAGGAACAGCAGCGCGCCAGATTTGATTTTTGGTGGCGGGATTTTTAATTCGGGAGAGGCTAATAGCCTTGAGATTAACCGATCCACTATTGCAGATAATAGTACATTTCGTGATGGTGCCGGTATTTATCATCAGATTGGTGATTTAAAGATTGTTAACTCTACGATCAGTGGTAATGTCGCTGGTCGCTGGGGCGGCGGGCTATTTAACGGCAATGCAACGGGTTTATACAAGGTAGAGCTTCAGAATGTGACGGTGACGGATAACGATGCAGACGGTAATATGAATGAGACCTCGCAGGATTTGGGGGTGCCTCGTGAGCGAAAAGGTGGCGGGATCTATAATCGGGCTTACACAGACGGCGCTGCAAATCTGAGTTTATTCAATAGTCTTGTGGTGCTAAATGGACGGGGTTCGGGCGGCGTTTTTCTGGGAGGAGACTGCTTTAATGATCTAACTCAACCTTTTAAGCCCTTCGTTGTAACGAAGGCCCATATGACTAAGACGGGTACCTTGGTTAGTGATGATACCTGTTTGAACGTGGGTGAGCCTGCGCCCGCTATTTTAACCTCTGTAGATATTAATATAGGGCCATTGGGGGATAATGGTGGTGCAACTCAGACCCATGCCTTATTAGAGGGCAGTGCTGCGATTAGCCATGCGGATAATGCTCACTGTCCAAATCATGATCAACGAAAATTTGGCCCACGTTTGAGTTGCGATAGTGGTGCATATGAGTTTGGGGCATTTGATTTTGGTGAGCCACTGGTGACACCAGCGCTGCCCTATAGTACGCCGCCACTGCCGGCGCCTTCACCTGTTAATCCAGAGCCAGTGAATGGACTGCCGCAGGCCTTTGATCTGCTGACAGTGGTGCTGCCGGGAGAGAGTGTGACTGCCGAGGTGGCCGTGGTGGATCAGGATGGCCCTGATAAGATCTATGAAGAGACTTTTTCGCCTGAGCCGGAGCAAGGCACTGTCGAATGGGTAACAGACATTACTGCTGCTCCCGGTACTTTTACCTATACGGCGAATAATGACGCCAGTGGCGTCGACACCTTCGGATATCGTTTTTGTGATGGCACTGAGTGCGATAGTGGTACTGTCACCGTGGTGATTAATGACCCCGCTGCGACAACAAGCACTATTGGGGCGACTGTGCTTGCTGGCAGCGGTACGGTCGGTAATGTGACTGTGATTCCAGCGGAGCTGTTTGCAAGGATGTCTGACCCTGGTTTCACCTATCCACTAGGTGCGATGTTCTTTGATGTCACAGATATTCCGACGGAATCAGGTGTTAATAGCGCGACAGTGACACTGACACTGCCAGCGGGCATCGAGATTGCGCCCAATGCAGTGGTTCGCAAAATGAATCAATTTGGTGCTTGGGCAACATTAGAAATAGTGGCAAATTCTAGGGTGTCAACAGGAGTATTTACCCCTGCCTCGGGCTCAACACCTGCAACAGTGACGTTGGTGTTGCGTGACAATGATCAGTTTGATCTTAACTCGCTTGAGGGTGTGATTAGTGACCCGGTTGCGATTGCCGTGTCAACTGCGCCAGCCCCGGGGCCCTCGCCTGGCCCACCTCCAGCTGGCAGGACGGATATTGTGATTGAAGATGGTGCTGGCACTACCAGCTTGGGTTACCTCTCCGCACTGTTATTATTTGCTTTGTATCGAAGACGCTTTGACGCGATTCAGCACTAAATAAAAAAGCCTGCATTTGCAGGCTTTTTTATTTCGCTATCGATGGCGTTTAAATCCAGCAGCGAACGTGCTTTTTAGCGGCGTTAAAAGCGTACTTAATCGGTTGGCGGGGTATCGATTTCGTCCATATTGAGCTCTTTGATTTTACGGGTCAGCGTGTTGCGCCCCCAGCCGAGTAATTTCGCTGCTTCCTGCCTGCGACCACCGGTATGTTTGAGCGCAGATTCAATCATGATGTGTTCAAAGGCGGGTACCGCAGTATCGAGAATCTCTGTGCGACCCTGATGCAATTGCGAATCAGCCCAGTGTTTGAGCGCAGATTCCCAATCGGTACCAGAAGATGCTCTGCCGGTTTCATTCTTAAGCTCCGGTGGCAAATCTTCCAGGTGAATGGTTTGGCCGGGTGACATCACTGTTAGCCAGCGGCAGGTGTTTTCAAGTTGGCGTACATTACCCGGCCAGGGGTGCCTGGAGAGAAATTGGCTGGTCTCATCGTCCAGCATCTTCGGATCAACAGCGAGCTCTTTTGCCGCACGGTGGAGAAAATGTTCGGCCATCATTTTGATATCTTCACTGCGTTCACTTAGCGACGGGATGTGGATGCGAATCACATTGAGTCGATGGTAGAGGTCTTCGCGAAACAGCCCGCTGTTAACGTGCTCTTCGAGGTTTTGATGGGTCGCAGCGATAATCCGTACATCACTGCTCACCGTGGTATGGCCGCCGACACGGTAGAACTCACCATCGGCAAGCACACGCAGCAGGCGTGTCTGTAGCTCGACTGGCATGTCACCAATCTCATCAAGGAATAGCGTGCCGCTATTGGCTTGCTCAAAACGTCCCGCACGAGAGTGTTGTGCGCCGGTAAATGCGCCGCGTTCATGGCCAAAGAGCTCAGATTCGAGCAGGTCTTTGGGAATGGCGGCAGTATTGATCGCGATAAACGGTGCCTTTGCGCGTGGGCTGTGGCGATGCAATGCCTGTGCGACGAGCTCTTTACCAGTGCCTGATTCACCGGTAATCAATACCGTCATGTTAGAGCGTGAGAGGCGCCCAATGGCGCGAAACACCTCCTGCATGGCTGGTGCTTCACCAACGATATCGGTAACCGCCACCTGTTCAGAGTTGCTGGCCTGTTTGTTGTGGGTGCGACGGCGCTGCTTGATTGCACGTTTCACCAGATCGGTTGCTTCCCCGATATCAAAGGGTTTTGGCAGGTATTCGAATGCGCCACCTTCATAAGCGGCGACGGCACTATCAAGATCCGAATGACCGGTCATGATGATGGTGGGCAGGTCTGGATGATTGGTTTTAATCGCTTCCAGTAGCGCGAGTCCATCCATCCCTGGCATCCTGATGTCGGTGATGATTGCATCTGGCTGGGCAGTGGCAAGCTTCTCAAGTACGCCTGCAGCATTTTTAAAGCAGGTGGTTTCCATCTCTGCTTTAGCGAGTGCTTTTTCAAGTACCCAGCGAATGGAGCGATCATCATCGATGATCCAGATATGTTCCTTACTACTCATGTGTTCTCTCCAGTGGCAGTAACAGGGTGAATACCGTTTCACCTGTCTGGCTTGTACATTCAATAAGGCCATCATGTTGGTTGACCAGCGATTGTGCAATGGATAGCCCAAGGCCGGTGCCGTCAGCGCGGCCAGTGACCATGGGGTAAAAAAGTTTGTCCTGCAGCTCGGGCGGGATGCCTGGTCCGTTGTCGATGATGTCGATACGCGCGACTAATTTATGGCGACGGTTACCGATGGTGAACTGGCGCTGAGTACGAGAGCGCAGCGTGATGGTGCCGTGGCCATCGAGCGCCTGCATTGCGTTGCGCACAATGTTAAGCAGAGCCTGGATCAGTTGCTCGGGATCAGCATAAAGCTCCGGAATGCTTGGGTCATAATTGCGTACGATTGAAATGCCATCGGGCGACTCAACCTCTGCAAGGGTATAGACGCGCTCCAGTACCTCATGAATATTGATCTCTTTTTTATGCGGCAAGGTATTGGGGCCGAGCATACGGCGCAGCAGGTTTTGCAGGCGGTCTGCTTCGCCGATGATCACATTGGTGTATTCGCGCAGACCCTCATTATCAAGCTCTTGCTCCAGTAGTTGTGCGGCACCCCTTAGCCCGCCGAGAGGGTTGTTTATCTCGTGTGCAATACCGCGCAGCAGTTCCCGGCTGGTATCATATTGTGCCAGTAGCTGCTCTTCTCGTGCAATGCGCAGGTGACGATCTCGCTGATAAATCTCAACCAGTAACTCCCGGGCCTGGTTATCGTTGCGAAGCGGGGTAATGGTGCAATCCGCAATGATGGTGTGCATGTGCATCAGGTGCAGCGTCACTTCTCGCTCGGTACGCGGTTGTTCAGTGTCGAGCGCACTTTGCAGGGTATCGACAAAGGCTGCATCAACGGGGATTAGCTCACGGACGTCGCTACCAACTGCCTGTTTCGCACTAACAGCGAGCAATACCTCGCTGGCGGGGTTGAGCTGTTTAAGGCGCAACTTGTCATCAAACAGCAGTATTGCTGTATTGAGGTTTTCCAGAATGTGTTGTCCGCTCGCCATAAGTTCAGGTTTTAATCACAGTTGGTAAATACTCATAGCAAGAAATACTCCAGTTTTGCGGATATGGCTAAAAAATTTCAAATAGGCTGGATATAGTAAAAATTTTCTGTTAAAACAATCGGCTATGATTTTTGTGGGTGCCGGGTTTAGCGCAGATTACCATGCTGGACGGCGCTTCTGAAGAGTCGCGCTCTAAATTGAAATAATGGCTGTACTTTTTTGGTGCAAGTTCTATTACCGGTGTGATGAAGCGCGATGTAAGTGAAATGTACTGACCGCACTGCTAATGAGGGCGGTGCCATCACCGTCGACAATGGTGGCGCGTAAGGTGTGAGTGCCGCGGTCAATATTGGCCAGGGTTGCGAACCCTGAGGTGGTTGTTACCATGACGGCACCATCTAGCTCGATGGTGATTTTATGTCCCCGTTTAATGCGCAGTTTAGGGCTGGCAGAGACCGTAATGCTGATGTTGCCCGGGTTATCCCGAATCGACGCGTCATGGGCTGGTTGAATAATTGTTATGCTGTTGTAGAGCGCGACATTTTTTTCAGGATCAGGTTTTGTGTCCGGTTTTTGTGGTGCGATTGGCGGTGGGGCAAATGTCTGTGCGGAAGGGAGCGTGACCTGCTCAGCATCGGGATGCGGTGGACTGTCTGAAAAGCTCACTGAGCCATCGGGCGCAAGCCATTTGTATGCGGCGGTGGCTGGCGTGGTAAAGAGCAGTAGTAATGTAAATAATAGTCCCAGACGCATTAGTCTACTCCGTGTCATTTTATGCTTCACTATGCACACCAATATCTTACGCCTCTTTTTCGCGTCCAACTGAGGTTTCTAGGATTATGGCACGCATATCTGAATGATGGGCAAAAAAAATGCCCTCACGAGGAGGGCATTTTCTACTGCGAAGGCCGAGGGCCTTAGCGGTGCATCTTACAGGCTGTAGTACATGTCGTACTCAGCCGGATGTGTGGTCATGCGCAGGGTAGTGACCTCTTCCATCTTAAGTGCGATGTAGCCGTCGATCATTTCGTCAGTGAATACATCACCAGCGGTCAGGTAAGCACGATCTTTATCGAGTGCTTCCAGAGACATCTCCAGTGAAGAGCTCACAGTCGCGATCTTCTTCTCTTCTTCTGCGGGCAGGTCATAAAGATCTTTGTCCATCGCTTCGCCTGGATCGATCTTGTTTTTGATGCCGTCAAGACCGGCCATCATCAATGCAGCGAAGGTCAGGTAAGGGTTGCCGCTTGAGTCCGGGAAACGTACTTCAACACGACGGCCTTTAGGGTTTGTCACATATGGAATACGCACAGACGCCGAACGGTTACGTGCAGAATATGCCAGCATAACAGGGGCTTCAAAGCCTGGCACCAGACGCTTGTAGCTGTTGGTGCCAGCGTTGGTGAAGGCGTTTAGTGAGCGTGCATGCTTGAAGATGCCGCCGATGTAGTAAAGCGCATCCTGAGACAGGCCACCGTATTTGTTACCAGAGAAGATATTTTTGCCTTTCTTCGCCAATGACATGTGAACATGCATACCGCTACCGTTATCACCGACTAGTGGCTTGGGCATAAAGGTCGCTGTTTTACCGTAGGCGTGAGCGATGTTCTGTACAACATACTTAATAATTTGAACTTCATCAGCCTTACGTAGCAGGGTGTTGAATTTGGTGCCGATTTCGCACTGCCCGGCGGTCGCGACTTCGTGATGGTGTACTTCAACCGGAACGCCCATTTCTTCCATTGCAAGGCACATTGCTGCACGCATGTCGTGTAATGAATCAACCGGTGGTACTGGGAAGTAGCCGCCTTTAACGGCAGGGCGGTGACCAATGTTACCGCCTTCGAATGCGCGTTCTGAGCTCCATGATGCTTCTTCAGAGTCGACTTTGTAGAAAGCGCCGCTCATATCGATGCCCCAACGAACGTCATCAAGGATGAAAAATTCTGGTTCGGGACCAAAGAAGGCGGTGTCCGCAATCTTGGTTGATTTCAGATAGGCCTCTGCGCGAATTGCAAGAGAGCGTGGATCACGCTCGTAGCCTTTCATGGTGTTGGGTTCGATGATATTACAACGAACGTTCAGGGTAACTTCTTCGGTGAAGAGATCCAGTACTGCAGTATCTGCTTCTGGCATCATGATCATGTCTGATTCGTTGATTCCTTTCCAGCCAGCGATTGAAGAGCCATCAAACATTTGGCCTTCTTTAAAGAAGCTGGCGCCTGCTTCACTTGCAGGGATGGTGACGTGCTGCTCTTTACCTTTGGTATCGGTAAAGCGGAGATCAACAAACTTAACGTCGTTGCTCTTGATCATTTTTAAAACTTTTGCAGACATTTGGATCCTCCGGTAGTGCCTAATTAAAATGATGGTATGACGGTAAAGCTAAAATCTGTTTCCACTAATAGCATTAAATGTGCCATTTAGGAAAACCTAATCTTATTAATAAGATAGATGTTTTGGTGCTCAGTTTGCTTGCCGGGGTTGAGCCTTTATGGTGCGCTCTGATTATTTTTGGTGCACCTTGATCATTCCCCACCAACAGCAATTTTAATTATTATTTCATCATCCTGAGTTTCAATGCTAACGACCTCGTGCCCATTGATGCGACACCAGGCGGGAAGATCATTTTTTGCACCAGGGTCAGTACAGGTGACCTCAAGAATATCCCCTTTTGCGAGTGTTTTGATGCGATTTTGTGCACGAATCACCGGCATGGGGCATAACAGTCGTCGTGCATCTAATGTCTCTGTTGCCATTAGAGGTACCACTCCTTAGGGATATCATCGTTGTGTAGCGGGGTAACGTCAAGCGTAAAAGGTGTTTCATTGCCTTTTTCGTTCACCTCGATCTGTACGCTGTCGCTATCCCGGCCCTGGGTGAAGCGCGCCACAAGCTGTGCGGCGAGCTTCAGGTCGTCACGACTGGCGTTGCCATCGATCAGTGCGAGTGGCCCGTTATGGCTGGTGGCGTGCATGTGAGTGAACTGCTTACGGTAGCCATTCATGAAATTGTTTTCACCCTCTTCACGCCCGACGATCACTTTGAAATTGTCGCGCGGACGAATGTGGCGGCCGACTTTAAGCAGCATAATATCATCGAGGTCATAATTTTTACTGCCACGCTGTTTCCATAAATCACCCAGTTTAACGGAATAGGACTGGTCGGTGAGAAAACAGCAGCCGCCCGCGGGCTGGGCATAGTCATCAAAGCCAAACTGTGTGGCGAGTGCTATTTGCGGTTTGCGCGAACGGCCATTGAAATCGTAGAGCCTGTCGCGATCGACCCATCCTTCCCGTTCCGGTAGTGTTTCGGGCAGTAGTTTTGCGCAGAGCGGCCGTAACAGGCGATCATCACTGCCACACTGTTTTGCCACGATTGGCATGGTCTCTTTGCGCTGTGACATTGGGCGCTGGCCGACCACTTCGCCGGTGAAGATGAAATCAAACGCGTTTTCATCCATCCACTCGCGTGCTTTTTTGACCATAAATGATTTGCAGTCGAGGCATGGATTAAGGTTGGCACCGTAGCCGTGCTGTGGGTTGGTCAGCACATCTTTGTATTCTTCGATCACATCGATAATATGGAGTTTGATGCCGAGCTGCTCTGCCACCCAAAGCGCATTGTTGCGCTTTTCTTTTTTCTGATCGCCTTTGCGGATGGCGTGGGTGTGGCCCTCGACGCAAAAGCCGGTGTAGAAGTTGATCCCCTCTACGTGGACGCCCTGTTCAAGCAGCACCTTTACGGCAAGCATGGAGTCTAATCCGCCGGAGATAAGCGCGACGGCCTTTGGTTGTTTGTTCATGAGTAACTCTGGTGTGTATGAGGGTCGGTTTACCGATAATGCAGCGGATTATAGCAAAATCTGACAGCGCAAGAAATCGCCGTATGGCCCCGTTGTGATGGGGCTATTAACCTAGGATTAAGCGACGGAGAGGGTTCTGGGGAGTGAGTGTTAGTGCCGTTTTAGTCGCGAGTTGCCTTCCGGCAGGTCGATAAAGGCCGGCTTGGTTGGGTTGCCGTCGCTAGTCATCGATTTAATGGTTTGATAGGCGTGTTTACTATCGGTGTCGTGCCAAAGGTCAAAGGCGTGAATTGGGCTGAGATGAGTGGTGTGGCTGCCATCATGCTGAAGATCGCGCATGGTGTGCAGGATATCCATCATTGTGACAAAGTCTGTGCTCAATTTTGAGTAGAGGGTGTCGCGGTTATTAAGATTCTCAAACACCTGCTGGTAGGCGCTTCGTCCCAGTTTGACGAAATAACTCACTTTTACCATTCGTTTTTCCGCATGTTTGGGGAACAATCCGGAAAAGAGCAGGCAGTGATCACCGACATCTTTGAGTTTCTGGCCGCGTTGTGCGGGTGTGCCATTGCCCTGCTTGAGGTAGTCGAGCGCCATCACGCGTGACAGCATTTGAGGTTTGCGGGTGTAGCGCATTAATAAAAAGACCAGATAACTCTCTAATTCTTCCCCAAGGCTATAGCCAGCGGCATACTCTGCATCACTTACTAATGCGTGCCATTGGGCGGTGGTGGTTGGTTGAATCACAAGTTCGCTCATGTTGTCTCTCCTCCGTTAACTAGGCTATCGGCACTAAAAAGGGCGTTCTTGACCTCTGTTGAAGGTTGTAAGTGGTTAAATCGATACAAAACAGCCCAGTGGCACGGTATACTTGGCCGCACAAAATTCAGACCAATCCGCCATTTCAGGTAGTAAAAACCAGACGTGAAAGAAATTCAGACAATCGATAGTTCAACCTTTCAGGGGCTTATCCTGGGGTTACAGCAATATTGGGCAGGGCACGGCTGTGTGCTGTTGCAACCACTGGATATGGAGGTAGGCGCAGGCACCTTTCATCCCGCCACCTTTCTGCGTGCGATAGGGCCGGAGCCATGGGCCGCTGCCTATGTGCAGCCGTCGCGCCGTCCGACCGATGGGCGTTACGGTGAAAACCCCAACCGCTTGCAACACTACTATCAATTCCAGGTGGTGATTAAACCATCGCCACTGGCGATCCAGGAACTCTATCTCGGTTCGTTGCGTGCAATGGGCTTAGACCTGTTGGAACATGATGTCCGTTTTGTGGAAGACAACTGGGAGTCACCAACACTCGGCGCATGGGGGCTTGGTTGGGAAGTGTGGCTCAACGGTATGGAAGTGACACAGTTTACCTATTTCCAGCAGGTGGGCGGATTGAGTTGTGCGCCGGTCACTGGTGAGATCACCTATGGGCTGGAACGAATCGCGATGTACCTGCAAGGAGTCGAGAGCGTCTTTGATCTGGTATGGGCCGATGGCCCGTCAGGCAAAGTGACCTATGGTGATGTGTCTCATCAAAACGAAGTTGAGATGTCGACCTACAATTTTGAACATGCCGATGTCGATGCGCTGTTTGCCGCGTTTGATAACTGCGAAAGTGAAAGTCAAAAACTGATCGAAGCGGGCCTGCCGTTGCCCGCCTATGAAATGGTATTGAAGGCATCGCACCTGTTTAACATGCTGGATGCGCGTCATGCGATTAGCGTGACTGAGCGCGCACGTTTTATTGGCCGGGTGAGAACGCTGTCACGCGCAGTGGCCGAGGCCTACTATGCGGCACGCGAGGCGTTGGGTTTTCCCATGTGTAGGAGTGGGCGTAATGATGGCGGTGGCGACGGCGCGAAAAAAGCATCGTGAAAATAATTAATCAGTGTGAGTTGGGGATGGTAAGCCGTGTCGGATAGAGGTGATTTTCTTTTTGAATTAGGCACCGAAGAGCTGCCACCAAAGGCGCTGCGCAAATTGGGCGAGGCGCTTGAGCGTGGCGTGCGTGACGGGCTGAAAAAGGCTGCGCTTGATTATACCGGGATACATTGGTACGCCGCGCCGCGTCGCCTTGCGGTGCACGTAACTGAATTAGCGAGTGCGCAGGCAGACACCATGGATGAACGTCGTGGCCCTGCGGTTACCGCAGCCTTTGATGATGAAGGTCTGCCGACGCGTGCGGTGCAGGGTTTTGCAAAATCCTGCGGTGTTGAGGTGGAGGCGCTTGAGACACTCGAAACCAAAAAAGGTGCGTGGCTGGTATTTCGCAGCGAGAAAAAAGGTAAGGCGAGTCGTGAGTTGATGCCGGCGATTATCGAAGAGGCACTGAAACAACTACCGATTCCAAAGCGTATGCGCTGGGGCGCTTCAAGTGCAGAATTTGTACGGCCGGTACATTGGCTGGTGATGTTACTGGGTAAAGAGGTGGTGGATGCAACACTATTTGGCATCAAGAGTGGTCAGACCACACGCGGGCATCGTTTTCACCACCCCGATACGATCTACCTTGCAGAGCCTGCCGCCTATGCGCCGTTACTGGCGAGTGAGGGGCATGTGATGGCCAATTTTTCAGCGCGTCGTGAAGCGGTGCGCGCACAGGTGATGGAAGTGGCGGTTGGTCTGGGTGGCAGAGCGGTGATTGATGACGCCTTGCTGGACGAAGTGACAGGCATGGTCGAGTGGCCTGTTGCATTGGCGGGTAACTTTGAAGAGTGTTTCCTTGAAGTGCCACAAGAGGCGCTGATCTCGGCGATGAAAGGGCATCAAAAATATTTCCATGTGGTGAACGAAGCGGGTGTGTTGATGCCGCACTTTATCACCGTCAGTAATATCGCCAGCAGCAATATGGATGTGGTGCGCTCGGGCAACGAACGTGTGATTCGTCCACGTCTGTCAGACGCGGTTTTCTTCTGGCAGCAAGATCGTAAGCAGCCGTTGGCAAAATTGTCTGCGCGTCTTGAGAATGTGGTGTTTCAAAAGAAGCTCGGCACGCTGCAAGAGAAGTCGACTCGTGTCGCCGCGTTGACTGCCGAAATTGCAGCCCGGTTAGGCGGTAATCGCAATCAGGCACAGCAGGCCGGTGAACTTTCAAAATGTGATTTGATGACTGAGATGGTCGGTGAGTTCCCCGAGTTACAGGGGATCATGGGGCGCTACTATGCAACGCTTGATGGCGCGCCTGCCGATGTTGCCGCTGCCCTTGATGAACAGTACATGCCACGTTTTGCGGGTGATGAATTGCCGAAAAATGTCATTGGACAGTCACTGGCGATAGCGGACAAGCTCGATACGTTAATCGGTATTTTTGCGATTGGACAGTCGCCGAGCGGTGACAAAGATCCGTTTGCGTTACGTCGTGCCGCGTTGGGTGCGTTACGTATCATTATCGAAAAGGCATTACCGCTGGATCTTGAGCAGCTATTAAAAAGTGCAGCCGCTCAGTATGCCTCACAAGGTAAGGTGACGGTTACCGATGAGATTATTGAGCAGGCCTTTGCCTTTATGATGGATCGCCTGCGCAGTTATTATGTCGATAAAGGGATTGGCCGAGACCTGTTTGAAGCGGTGTTATCGCGTCGTCCAACCAGGCCGTGTGATTTTGATCTGCGCCTATGTGCGGTTGAAGCATTTCGTCAGTTACCGCAGGCCGGCAGTCTGGCTGCGGCCAACAAGCGGATTGGCAATATATTGAAAAAGGTTGAGGGTGATATTCCTGTCGCCATTGATCAAACACTGTTGAGTGAAGCGAGCGAACAGGCCTTGTTTAAAACGCTGTCCGAGTTGACCGATGTGGTAACGCCACTATTTGAAGCCGGTGATTACAGCGCAGCATTGACTGAGCTTGCGAATCTGCAAACGGCGGTTGACCGGTTCTTTGATGACGTGATGGTGATGGCTGATGATGAAGCGATTCGTAACAATCGCATCGCATTGTTAAATGGTCTGCATGGGCTGTTTATGCGCGCGGCGGATCTTTCCCGCCTACAGGTAGCATAGGGTTTACTTTGTTATGAAATTGATTGTGCTTGATCGTGATGGCGTCATTAATGAAGATTCGAATGCCTTTATTAAATCTCCTGAAGAGTGGCATCTGTTACCTGGTAGCGCAGAGGCGATTGCACGCCTGACCCAGGCGCGTTATCAGGTAGTGGTGGCGACCAATCAGTCCGGTGTGGCACGTGGTTATTTTGATCTTGGTGTGTTGAATCGTATACACGAAAAGATGCAGCGTGAAGTAGGCAGCGCTGGTGGGCGGATCAATGCGATTTTTTATTGCCCGCATGGGCCTGATGACGGTTGTGAATGCCGCAAACCAAAGCCCGGCATGTTTCATGATATTGAAAAGCGCCTGCAGATGAAGTTGAGTGGCGTGCCTACGATTGGTGATTCGCTGCGTGACCTGCAGGCAGCGCAAGCAGTCGGTGCGCGTACGATATTAGTGCGTACAGGTAAAGGATTGTTAACGGAAAAGCAACTTGCCGAAAGCCCGTTGGCCGGGCCGGTCGATGTGTTTGATGACCTCGCGGCAGCTGTTGATGCATTATTAAATTAGTTGTCAGGAAGATACCCGTGGCGTTTGAGATTTAGGCTTTTAGGAACGTGATCCGTGTACGTTCCTTAGTGTGCGTCATATTCATTTCAACCTAAATCTCAATCGCTACGGGTATCGATGAGTCCATTGAGAATAGAGGTGTGTCTGTGCTGCTGGTAAGGTCTATCGTGTTTGCCCTGGGTATGTGGGTTTCGGTTATTATATTTGCGACGCTCTGTCTATTCACTGCGCCGTTTTCGTTTGCAGTGCGTTATGGTTTTTTATCTAAATGGGCGCGGCTGAATCTATGGTGGCTGGCGTTGACTTGCGGAGTACGTTATCAGGTTGAAGGATATGAAAATATTCCGGAGGGCAATGCGATTGTGATGTCCAAGCATCAATCGACTTGGGAGACATTGGCACTGCAGATGATCTTCCCGCCGCAGGTATGGGTATTGAAACGCGAGCTATTGAAGGTGCCGTTTTTTGGTTGGGGCCTGGCGCTATTGGAACCGATTTCGATCGATCGCAAAGCGCGTGGTAAGGCGCGTCAGCAGTTGATTGACCAGGGTACCGAACGCTTGAAAAACGGCCGTTGGGTGGTGATCTTTCCGGAAGGAACACGCATCCCGCCAGGTGAAAAAGGGCGCTATGCACTGGGCGGCGCATTGTTGGCAGAAAATAGCGGCTACCCGATAGTGCCGATGGCGCATAACGCCGGTGAATTCTGGCCGCGCCGCAAGTTTATTAAGCAGCCGGGAGTGGTTAAGGTGCGCATCGGGCCGCCTATCGATAGTAAAGGTAAAAGCGCGAGTGAGATTAATAAAGAAGTAGAGACCTGGATTGAAGGGCAGATGGCGGAGATTACGTTTAAACGAAATCCCGTCAATGAAGAAAGCCGACCATGAAGGTCGGCTGATTGCATTACTTGATTGACCCGACGAGGCTGCTACCCGCGATGCCTGGCAGTCTTGGCATGGTCTGTACTGGAAACTCACCAGTGAGTGATGCCAGGAAGGCAACGATTTCGCTGATCTCTGCATCGCTTAGCTTTTTATCAAGCTGACTTTTAGCCATCACACGTACCGCTTCATCAAGGCTTTTAACTGCGCCGTTGTGAAAGTAAGGTGCGGTGGTGGCAATGTTGCGAAGTGATGGCACCCGCCAGGTGTTGATGTCAGCATTATCTTTGGTCACTTCATAGCGACCTTTGTCTTGCGCCAGGTCGTACTTGGCGATCAGCGGGTTGTTAAACAGCGGGAACTTCTGGAAAAAGCCGCTGCCGGTGGCAAGTGCCGGCCCCGCGAAATTCACGCCGTTATGGCAACCTGAGCAGCCGATGGTGTCGAAACGCTTCATCCCTTTGATTGCCTTATCAGACATCGCTGTTTTATCGCCTTTCATGTAGCGATCAAACGGGCTGTTAACGGTAATCAATGTACGCTCATAACTGGCGATTGCTTTGGCCATGTTGTCGTAAGAGACTGCGCCGAAGATGGCATCAAACTGTCTCTTGTAGCCAGGGATGCTTTCCAGGCGATCAACCACCGCCTGTTCATTTGGCATGCCCATCTCAATTGGGTTGAGTGGTGGACCCTTTGCCTGATCTTCCAGTGTCGCGGCGCGACCATCCCAGAACTGGGTGCTAAGGAGTGCTGCATTCCATACCGTTGGTGCATTACGCCCGCCACGCTGGCCATCAACGCCGACGGAGGTTGGGCGGTTATCGGCGCCGCCTGCCATCACGTTGTGGCATGAGTTACAAGATACGGTGCCATCAATCGAAAGGCGCGGGTCAAAAAAGAGTTGCTTGCCCAGTTCTATTTTAGCGTTGCTGATTGGGTTGTCCATTGGTGTTGGGACGATATCCGGAATGGCGTCCAGCGCCAGTGCCGGCGCGGATGCGAGCATTGCGATAGCGGCGAATTGGTATTTCATTGTGATCTCCTTGATCCGTTGGGGGGTAAATCTGATGCACATAATAGAGGGCCATACGGTATTGGTCTAATGAATTAATTGAGAGATTTTTATTGGTAATTTCGATTTATAAGCGTGTGTTCGATGGTGTTAGTGATCAATCTAGGTTAAATGTTGATTGCTACAGTGATGACTCAAATTTATCGGGTGTGTTGGTTATCTGTTGCAGTGAGTTGGCTGCTTCAGTATTGGCGAAGAAAATATCGGACTGGGCGGGACCTGAAAAGTTGGCATCACACAGTATATTGCCCACTTGTCCGGAGCAGAAGATGGTCGACAAATTACTCCCGGAGCGGAGAGCCCCAAGGTTCCGGATTGCTGATCGCGTGGCGGCATCATACTGTGTGAGTGTGGCACCAGAAAAACCATTACCACTCATGCCATGAGCCAGAATTATCCTGGCGGGTTCTGTGAGTACGCCAGGTGCATTTTTCAGGTCAAGGGTTGTTGGCAAAAGCACTCCGATCCACGCGGCATCACTGTAAGTGGTGTGATTATTGCCATTTTCATCAATAGACCCGGCGGTGACAGTGGATGCTGTCAGGGTGGTGTAGTAAATATTAGTACCACTGACAAAGTGATAGGAAGCTGTACCAGGGCGGATCGCTACAATTGTGTTGTTAATTCCAGTTGCATCCTTACTCGCGATGCCGATTCCAGTGGCGGAGCGGTAAATAACTCTGTTTGCCGTGAGTTGGATATGATCCGGGGTTGCAGCATCTGTAGCCAGAAGATGCCCTGTCGAGCCGTCTGCTGCGAGGCGAAACAGGTTCTTGTTATAGCTGAAGTAAACGTTACGCTTGTCAGTAACAGGTGTGAATGTGAGTGTTTGCCCTATAGTACTTGTTTCGAACAGGGGCGTTAGCGTTTGTGTATTGCCATCGTACGTAGCAAGCACATTTTCATTGATATTCAATAAAAAGCGATTGGCGATAAGATCAAAATAGCCTGGCACCCTGACGGTGTCTACTACGCTGTCAGGCAGTGTTCCGATTATTGATGGTAGCGTGCAGTTTAAAAAATTCTGATCGCACTGCTGTAGTTCGCCTGCGTTATTAACCAGCCAGCCAGAGATTCCGCCGCTGCTGTTGCCGATGTTGACCACTGGCGGCAGTGCAGGGACAGGGTGCTCACTGTTGCCCATCCCCAGACGTACCATTTTCCAAATATTATCGCCAGCAGCTGAGCAGTTGCCATCGGCGCCGTGAAGTGAGTAGACGAATTGAGAATGATCAGGGTTTGAGCGATCAGCTGCTGAATGGCTCTGGCACATCTGGTTTGCATTTGTTTCACTGGAGACCTGTACGGGCGAGAGAGAGCCACTTTTGCGCGCGCTCACCCGATAGAGTTTGCCATCGGTCTTTGCATAGATGACAGCGTATGGGAGGTTGTCAGTAATGACCTTTGTTGTGCTGTTGAAGGTACCGTGTGTGATTGTATGCCGGGAGCTGTGAAGGACACTGCTGTCTGGCTCCACCAATATAGGTGAACCTGGGTTTGCAGGATCCAGTGCGTTCAGGCTTGCATGACTGGAAGTCGAAAGGCCCTGGTAGAATTGATATGTTGTGCTTGAGAAGCCGCTGCCTGGGTCAGGTGAATCTTCATCACCGCAGCCAACAAGCAGTGCGGTAGTGACGAAGGCTGTTGCTAAATAGTGCCAGGTCAACTTCATTTTAGGTCTCTTTCGATTGGGTGAGTGTAGCGGTAGCGCCGGCCTTTCCTGGCGCGTGGCTTTTTACTTATTTTTGGTCGCGACCATATTTCTCTTTAAGAGCGTTGAATCAGACGATGTGGGCTAAGTACAAATTTTATTTTTAATGTCGATTAAGCTGAAGTATTTTACCGTGTTATTTCTGTATTTGTAGTGTTTTTTCTGCTTGAGATATTTGTGTACGCGAAAAAGTGGTCACGGGTATATTCAGAATTTGTTATAAATGACAGTGCCACTAGATTGTACTCGCCACCTGGACAACAAGGGCCTCCCTATCACCCGCTATCTCCACTTTTACATCCAGATCATAAAGAAAAAACCCAAACCGTTTTTTATTGGCAAGCTTGCGAATATAAACAGGTCGAGGGTCGTATTGCAAAATACCGGCGATCAACTGGCGTAGTTGCGGGTATTGTTTTTCAAATGAATCGACCTGCTGACCAGCCTCGACACTAAAGCTAACCTGCAATCGCTGTGCTGGCGCAAGGTGCGCAAAGCCTCCGTGAGCATCGGGAATTGAGTCGACATAGGGTACGTAAGGTTTGATGTCGAGCACCGGTGTGCCCTCTATCAGATCAAGCCCTTTTATATGCAGTGTGACTTTTCCACCGCGTGTTTCAATTCGTTCGAGTCCAACCACGGATTGACCGATCTGGTTTGGCCGATTCGGCGCGCGTGTCGCAAATACCCCCATCCGTTTTCCCTCTTTACGCGGCGGCCGTACCGTCAGGCTGACCTCATTGTGAAGGCTTTTATGGAATAGAAAAGTGACCCAGAGATGGGAGACACCGTCTAGTCCGGTAAATGCCTCTGTGCGATCAAACGGCGGGTAAAACTCAATCCGGCCACCTGCCGAATTTACTAATCCCGGCTGACGCGGAATGCCGAAGAGTTCCTTAAAACAGGAGTGGACAGTGCCGATGGGTTCGATGGTGTGGGTCATGGCCGGATTATAAATGTTTGGCTGGCGTTGAGTTAGTGTTATTGGCATTGCAAGCATGTATATAGTTACAATGATTTACTGATGTTACGCACACCTCAGATAGAATGCGGTCTGTAGCGGACTGAAAAAATTGTAACCCATTGATTCATAATAGCCGGTGCGTAACATCAGTGATTTAAACAGGCCGCTCTTTAGGGGTATACTCGGAAAAAGTATTAAAAATGCGCGGAATAACGTGATCAAATTTAGCAAAATGCATGGGCTGGGTAATGACTTCGTGGTGATCGATGCGATCAACCAGCAGGTTGCGTTATCTAAGGCGCAGATCCGTTTTATTGCTGATCGTCACATCGGGGTTGGCTGTGACCAGCTATTGCTGGTGGAGGCGGCGCAATCCAGGGACGCTGACTTTCGCTATCGCATCTTTAATGCCGATGGTGGTGAAGTAGGGCAGTGTGGCAATGGTGCGCGCTGTTTTGCCCGTTATGTGCGGGAGCATGATCTGAGCAAAAAGTCGCAGATACCGGTTGAGGTCGCTGGTGGGATTATTCAGTTGATGATGGAAAGCAATGGTCAGGTGACAGTCGAGATGGGGCGGCCACAGTTTGTGCCGACTGAGATCCCCTTTATTGCGGATGTGGAGGCGCCGCGCTATAGGATTGATATCGACGATGCGGTTTATGAGATCGGTGCGGTGTCGATGGGTAACCCGCATGCGGTGCTGCAGGTGGCATCGATTGATGAAGCACCAGTCGAACGCCTTGGCCCGCGGATTGAGGCGCATGCAAAATTCCCCGAGCGTGTTAATGTGGGTTTTATGGAGGTGGTCGACCCGCGCCATATCCGCCTGCGGGTGTTTGAACGTGGTGCGGGTGAGACGTTGGCCTGTGGCACGGGTGCTTGTGCGGCGGTCGTGATTGGGTGTCGTTGGGGTGTATTGGAGAATGAGGTGCTGGTCGATCTACCTGGCGGTTCGCTTTGGGTAAGATGGGCAGGTGATGAAAGTTCGGTGCGGATGACGGGTTCCGCCACCCATGTATATGAAGGACAAATTGAATTATGAGCGCACAGCAAAATCAGGATGCCGCAATGCCTGTCATTGATGATAAAGCAGTGGCGGATTATCTGGCCGCTAACCCCGGTTTTTTTAATGAGCACGATGACCTGCTGGCGAAAATGGTGGTGACGCACACCACGGGCGCTTCGGTCTCGTTGATCGAGCGGCAGGTGGCGATCCTGCGAGAGCAGAATGGCGCTTACCAACAGCAGCTGGCTGAGCTGGTGGATGTGGCGCGAGTCAATGATAAATTGATGGTAAAGTTGCAAGCGCTGGTGTTGGCGCTGCTGGAGACCAACGAGCTAGAACCACTGTTGGCGCTAATTCAGCAGAGTCTTAAAGGTGATTTTAATGCTGACGGCGTGACCTTGTGTCTATTTGCTGATCCGGCATCGCTGTCACTGGAGAGTGATCAGATTGGTGACCTGCAGGTGCGGTTTGTCGCTCGGGAAGATGAGCAGTTTAAAAAACTGCGAGACCTGAGCAAAGGTGGTGAGCCTGCCTGCGGGGTGTTAAGCGACGTGGAGTTGGCCTGTTTTTTTGACGATGCGCAAGAGAGTGGTATTCGTTCGGTCGCACAGCTGCCATTAATGATGGGCGATAAGGGTGACAGTGCGGGTGTCTCGCTGGGTGTGCTGGCAATCGGCAGTAAAGATGCGGGGCGTTTTTGCGCCGGTGTGGGCACGGTATTCCTTAAATATCTGGGCGCGTTGATCACACGTAAACTGCGCCCTCACCTCTCTGATGGAGATGAAGCTTAAACGTTGCAATGACCGACAAGGTTGTACAGCAACAAAAGGGCTACCCCTTGTTTGATGGGGGTGAGGCCTTTTTTGATTATCTGCAAAACGAACGTCGTCTCTCGCCATTGACGCTGGAAAACTACCGCCGTGATCTGCAAAAGGTGATGTGCTATTGCCATGAGCACAATATTGATAGCTGGCAGCAACTGGATGTACATCAGGTACGCGCGGTGGTGGCGCAGCTGCATCGCCGTGGCCTTGGTGGCCGCAGCCTGCAGCGACTGCTCTCGGCGCTACGCACGCTCTTTAACTATCTGTTACGCGAAGGGCTAGTGAAAAACAACCCGGTGCAGGGGGTGAGTGCGCCAAAAACAGCGCGCAAACTGCCGAAGACGCTGGATGTCGATCAGGTGAGTCAACTGCTGAATGTCGATGACAATGAGCCGCTGGCGCTGCGTGATCGCACCATGATGGAGTTGATCTACTCATCAGGGCTGCGGCTGGCAGAGCTCGCCGGGCTGGATATAGATAACATCGATTGCCGCGATGCGGTGGTACGTATCATAGGTAAAGGCAGTAAAACCCGTATCGTGCCGGTTGGCAGGCATGCGCTGGCAGCGCTGGAGAAGTGGTTGCACTGTCGCGCAGGGCTGGTTGATGTCGATAATCCGGCGCTGTTTGTGAGTAAAAGCGGTCGCCGCCTCGGCCATCGGGCGATTCAGCTGCGTCTGCGCGAGTGGGCGATACAGCGTGGTTTACCCGAAGCGCTGCACCCTCATATGCTGCGTCACAGCTTTGCCAGCCACATGCTGGAATCGAGTGGTGACCTGCGAGCCGTGCAGGAACTGCTCGGCCATGCGGATATCAGCACCACGCAAATCTATACCCACCTTGATTTTCAGCATCTTGCTAAGGTCTATGACTCGGCGCATCCGAGAGCAAAAAAGAAGTCAGGTCGGAATAAAGGGTAGGGTGCGGCACATATGCTGCACCCTGTAATCCCGTAACCGCTCGAAAACATGGTTACCTAGGAGGCTGACCGAGAATAGAAGAACCTACTGCGGAAGCGCCATTTTGGCCAGTTTTTCCGATCATTTTCGTTTAATAGGCCCACTATTGGCCTCAAATGATCAAAAAATCTGACTCAAACTGGCACTTCCTCGCTACGATTCCTATTCTCGGACAGCCTCCTAGCCTGTTTTTCCGGTTTTCTCGCTGGATCAGGGATGGTGTACAATCTCAGGTTCAAATTTTCCGTGGTTGGCCACGGATAGCGTAATTTTCGGGAGTTTTTAGTTTTGGAGCAATTTCGCGGAACCACTATTTTATCGGTGCGTCGCAATGGCAAGGTTGTTGTCGGTGGCGATGGCCAGGTGTCGATGGGTAATACGGTGATGAAAGGCAATGCGCGTAAAGTGCGTCGTCTCTATGATGGCCGTGTGATTGCCGGTTTTGCAGGTGGTACGGCCGATGCCTTTACCCTGTTTGAGCGCTTTGAAGCGAAGCTGGAAAAGCACTCGGGCAACCTGACCCGTTCAGCGGTTGAACTGGCGAAGGACTGGCGTACGGATCGCATGTTGCGTCGTCTTGAGGCGTTGCTGGTGGTAGCAGATAAAGAGACTTCATTGATCATTACCGGTAATGGTGATGTGATCGAACCAGAAAACAGCCTGATGGCGATCGGCTCGGGTGGGCCATTTGCACAGGCAGCGGCGCGCGCGCTATTGGAAAACAGTGAGCATGATGCGCGTACCATCGTTGAAAAGGGCTTGGAGATTGCGTCAGACATCTGTGTCTTCACCAATAACAACCTCACCATTGAAGAGCTGGATGCAGATGAGTCGTTTGACTGAACTGCATCACGATTAATTACTAGCGGGAATAGATATCGATGTCTGAAATGACACCCAGAGAGATCGTCCAGGAACTGGACAAACATATTATTGGCCAAAACGACGCCAAGCGTGCAGTGGCGATTGCACTGAGAAATCGTTGGCGTCGTGCGCAGATCAGCAATGAAGAGCTACGCAATGAAGTAACCCCGAAGAATATTTTGATGATCGGTCCGACCGGTGTTGGTAAAACCGAGATCGCGCGTCGCCTGGCAAGGCTGGCGAATGCGCCGTTTATCAAAGTTGAAGCGACCAAGTTTACCGAGGTCGGTTATGTCGGGCGTGATGTTGAATCGATCATCCGTGATCTGGTTGAGGTGTCGATTAAGCTGACACGCGAAACTGAAATGAAAAAGATGAAGCACCGTGCGGAAGATGCGGCAGAAGAGCGCATCCTTGATATTTTATTGCCGCCTGCACGGGGTGCTGATGGTTCAGTCAGTCGTACCGGGGAGAGTTCTGACACACGTCAAAAGTTCCGCAAAAAACTGCGCGAAGGTGACCTCGACGATAAAGAGATAGAGATCGAAGTGAACATGGGGGCTGTCGGGGTTGAGATTATGGCCCCTCCCGGTATGGAGGATATGAGCAGCCAGTTACAGGGGCTGTTTCAAAATATGGGCAACCAGCGCACCAAGAAACAGCGCCTGCCGATTCGTGACGCGTTTAAAGTGCTGCGCGAAGAAGAGGCGGCCAAGCTGCTGGATGAAGAGGGTATTAAGGCGGCGGCACTGGAACGTGCCGAGCAGCATGGCATTGTCTTCATCGATGAGATCGATAAAATCACCAAGCGCAGTGATAGCGCAGGCGGTGGTGGGGCGGATATCTCGCGTGAAGGGGTGCAACGTGATCTCTTGCCATTGGTTGAAGGCTGTACCGTTTCAACCAAGTTCGGCATGCTCAAAACCGATCATATTCTGTTTATCGCCTCTGGCGCATTTCATCTGGCCAAGCCCTCTGATCTTGTACCTGAGTTGCAAGGACGTCTGCCGATTCGTGTTGAGTTGAGTGCGCTATCGGTGGGTGATTTTGTACGCATTCTGACTGAGCCTAATGCATCGCTAACGGAGCAATACAACGCACTGCTTGAAGCGGAAGGGTTAAGCGTTGAGTTCACTACCGATGGCATTGCGCGGGTGGCAGAAGTGGCGTGGCAGGTGAATGAGAGGACTGAAAATATTGGCGCGCGCCGTCTGCACACGGTGTTAGAGCGCCTGCTCGAAAAGCTATCGTATGAGGCATCCGATCTGTCGGGGACTAATGTGACGATCGATGTTGATTATGTTGAGTTGCATCTTGGCAAATTGGTTGAGGATGAAGATCTAAGCCGTTACATCCTGTAATTATTAAGAGTATTGAAATAGATGACAGCACAAATAAAAAAGAATCGCCCGACTGATATTCGTTTGCATCAGAAGTCCCGTGTACTGGAAGTGATTTTTGATAACGGTGCAGCGTTTCGTCTGCCGTGTGAATTCCTGCGGGTGCATTCGCCATCGGCTGAAGTGCAGGGGCATGGCGCCGGGCAAGAGACATTGCAGATTGGTAAAGAGCAGGTCAATATAAAAAAGATTGAGCCCGTCGGTGCGTATGCGGTGAAACTGCATTTTGATGATGGCCACAACACCGGGCTATTTTCGTGGGAATTTCTCTACCGTGTTGGGCAAAATCAGGAGGCGATGTGGCAATCATACCTGCAACGTCTTAAAGCAGCAGGGCATGAACGCAATGTGCCCGAAGGTGGCGCATGACAGATAAACAGTCCGCTGCATCAGACGGCACCACTCACTTTGGTTATGAGCAGATTAATGTAAAAGAGAAAGTGAAACGCGTCGCTGGCGTGTTTGACTCGGTTGCCAAAAACTACGACATCATGAACGATGTGATGTCGATGGGTGTGCACCGCATCTGGAAAAAGATCGCGCTCGATACCAGTGGCGTCCGTCCTGGTCATCAGGTGCTGGACCTTGCCTCGGGTACCGGTGATCTTGCGGCACGCTTTTCAAAAATGGTGGGCCCGCAAGGAAAGGTGGTGGCATCAGACATCAACCCGAACATGTTAAAGGTGGGGCGTGAGCGCCTGACTGATCGTGGCATTGTAGGGAACATCGAATATGTGCAGGCCAATGCCGAAGCGCTGCCGTTCCCGGATAACTATTTTAACGTTGCCAGTATCTCGTTTGGGCTACGTAACGTGACCGATAAAGATGCGGCGCTGGCATCGCTCTATCGTGTATTGAAACCGGGCGGGCGTTTGATGGTGCTGGAATTTTCAAAACCGATGGCAGCACTGAAGCCGGTTTATGATGCCTACTCTTTTAAGCTACTGCCATTGATGGGCAAGTTGATCGCTAACGATGAAGATAGCTACCGCTATCTTGCTGAATCAATTCGAATGCACCCTGACCAGGAGACATTAAAGGGTATGATGGCTGCGGCTGGCTTTGAACGCTGTGAGTTTATGAATATGAGCGGTGGCATCGTCGCGCTGCATAAGGGTTATAAATTCTAACGTTATCGATTTAGGGTTTGAGCAATATGGATATCACATCATCAATTAAGGGCGCATCATTTTCAGCGCTGGAAGCGGTGATTAATCACTGCCTTCAATTTGATCCCGATGCACTACAGCGTGTGCGAGGGCTCAGTGGCAAGGTAATTGGGGTTGAGCTACTGGGCCTGAATCTGAAGTTTTATCTATTGCCGGATAGTGTTGGTTTACAGCTGCGCGCCGAATGTGAAAGCGACGTTGATGTATGGCTGCGTGGTGCACCACTCTCGATGATGCGCATGGGCTTGGGCGGTGATCAGCAGAAGGCGCTATTTTCGGGCGATGTTGAGATTGTCGGTGATACTGACACCGGACAGCAGATCCGCGACATCATGAACGACCTTGATCTTGATTGGGAAGAGCAACTAGCAAAGGTGGTGGGTGATGTGGTCGGGCATAAAATTGGTAACGCGGTGCGCGGCGTGGCCGACTGGGCAACGCAGACACGCAGTAGCGTAGCGCAGGATGTGAGTGAATACCTGCAGGAGGAGAGCCGTTTGCTACCGCATCGTGAAGCGATTGGGCCGTTTCTTGAGGCGGTAGATACCTTACGTAGTGATGTTGACCGGATGGCGGCGCGAGTGCAGCGCCTGTTAACGCAGCGAGGCGCTGCCGAGTGATCATTAAACCCGGTCAGCTGTTTCGCCTGCTGTATATCAATCGTATTTTAGTTAAACACGGGCTGGATGAAGTGGTGCTGGAGATGCACCTGTTTCGTACGTTTCGTTTTATGCTGTTCCTGTTACCGTGGAACTGGTTTCGCCGTGGCTCGCGTGACCCGCACCCGGTGCGCATGCGCCGTACGCTGGAAGATCTGGGGCCTATCTTTATTAAGTTTGGTCAGATCCTCTCAACACGTAAAGACCTCTTGCCGGATGAGATTGCGGATGAACTATCGAAACTACAGGACAACGTGCCGCCATTTCCGGGTAGCGAAGCGCGCCGCATTATTGAAGAGGCTTACGGCCAGCCGCTGAATAAGGTTTTTTTATCGTTTGATGAAACACCGCTGGCATCGGCATCGATTGCACAGGTGCATGTGGCAACCTTGCTGGATGGTACTGAAGTGATTGTTAAAGTGGTGCGCCCTGGCATCAGGAAAACCATCAAGCGCGACCTTGGTCTGCTCTATATTATGGCCGAGATGGTTGAGCGTTACTGGTCAGAGGGGCGACGCCTGCGCCCGCTTGAAGTGGTAGCGGAATATGAAAAGACCATCTATGACGAACTGGACCTGATGAAAGAGGCGGCCAGTGCATCGCAACTGAGGCGAAATTTTGAGGGCAGTGACCTGCTCTATGTGCCAGAAATACATTGGCCACAGACGCGTCGTAATGTGATGGTGATGGCGCGTATCTTTGGTACGCCGATTAGTGATATCGATGAGCTGCGCCGGCAGGGTATCGATCTGAAGAAACTATCGGAGAGGGGTGTCGAGATCTTTTTTACCCAGGTCTTTAAACACAACTTTTTTCATGCGGATATGCATCCGGGAAATATCTTTGTCTCTGCGGAGGGGCAGTATATCGCAATCGACTTTGGCATCATGGGAACGCTGAGTCCGGATGATCAGCACTACCTTGCAGAGAATTTTATCGCCTTTTTTAATCGTGACTATCGCCGTGTTGCAGAGCTGCATGTGCAATCCGAATGGGTGCCGAAGGGCACCCGTGTGGATGAGTTCGAGTCGGCAATTCGCAGTGTGTGCGAGCCTATCTTTGAACGGCCACTGAAAGATATCTCATTTGGGCGACTGTTGTTACGTCTGTTTCAAACGGCGCGTCGTTTTAATATGGAAGTGCAGCCGCAGTTGGTGTTGCTGCAAAAGACCTTGCTGAATATTGAAGGGTTGGGGCGGCAACTCTATCCTGAATTAGACCTGTGGCAGACAGCAAAACCATTCCTTGAACGCTGGATGGATGAAAACATCGGGGGTCGTGCCTTTGTCAGTTCGATGAAACGTAATGCGCCACTCTGGCTGGATAAACTGCCCGAAGTGCCTGTGTTGTTGCATGATGTGTTACAGCAGGCGCGTGATGGTGAATTGAAGGTTGAGTGGCAGTCGACAGCGTTACACAAGATTGAATACGCGCTGCATGACGCCAGTCGACGCACCTTTAGTGCCATCACCGGCAGTGGCCTGATCATTAGTGCGGCGGTTCTGTCAGGTGTTGATAGCTATTCGTCGTTGATCTCCTGGCTGCTGGCCGCTGCCGGTGTGCTGGTGTTGATGTTTGCGTGGCCACGTCAGGCGCTACGAGACTAATTTAGGATCATTGCTATCGTTTTGATTTCAACATAATCAAAGCGAATCAGATGACTTCGAATCAAAAAAAAGATTGATGGCAACAACATATTCGTGAGTGGAATAATTTATATGTTGACAGTCTAGCACCAACTCTCAAACTGCAACCTTTCTGGTCAGCACCTCAGAGAGCAAGCATTTTAACATTAGCAATGGCACACCGATCGTAACTAGAGTTGAGACCATATCAAAAACAGAATGGTATTGCTGGTACAGCATCGCAGCCATATAGATCACCAATACACCTATAATTTGAAGACTTTTATTTATGGAGAAAGCGATGGAAAAACTAACGGCTACGGCAAATGCAGTGTGCGTACTATAGTCTCCTCCAAAGGCACTCCAAAGAAGGAACTTGCTGTCCAAAGCTTGAATGCCATACACCAAGCCAAGACCTATAACCAGGAAGCCAAAACCAACGAACGCTCTCTTGCATTGCCTTTTGATAGCCTGGCTCAACAGGAGGCCTATTGAAACCGCCAAAAGAATAGGGTTAACGCTGTCACAAACAGCGTCTATGATTTGGTATTCCGTCACAACATATCCTATCTAAGAAAGAGTAGCCGAAAGTCAGATAGTATGTTGTTGTACTATCATTAATATTTTCCACTGTAAGCGTCTCGCTTATAGTAAAGTTTTCCACCTTATCTGGCCAGTCTGTATGAAAGTAACAATACTAAGCAGCGTTGCAATTTGATGACAACACTATGCTATAGACCATATTTTTAGTCTATAGCGTTTGAGGAGAATAATGATGTTAGAAGAAATTGGTTCGTATGATGCCAAAACTAAGTTGCCTGAAATACTCCGTAGAGTAGAAGCTGGAGAGGCTTTCACCATCACCAATCGCGGCAAACCTGTAGCCGACCTTGTGCCTAGTCGTTCTTCTGGCCGCATAAAGACTGAGGTGGCTATCCACAACATATTAGAAGCAAAAAAACATCAAGTATCTGATAGCACCTTAAAAGAACTAATGGGAAGTGGTCGTAAATGACAAATTTTGTATTAGATAACTGATGTGACGCGTTAACCCCAAATTTTGTTATTATGTTTTGCATAAAAATACAGGTATATTCGACCTTTATAGCGATTATTTACTGACGTCATTTAGCGCTACGACCGCGCCAGGATTGTTAGAAATGTTGGATAGCCGCACGCTATCTGAGGTGTGCGTAACATCAGTGAGTCATTCGGTATCTCAAGTTTTTCGGGAAAGATTTCATCAAGGGTGTGATCACTTCACGCCAGATGATGTTTACTATATAATCGCAAACCGTTTCGCAAATTGCCTGAGTTTGATTGGCAATCCTATTAAAGCGTCACTACTCAACGATGTGTGAGAAAGCAATATGGGGGCTATTTGGGGCCTGTCATTTGATGCGCGTTCCTTAGCATCTCCTTCAAATTTTAATACCCTGGCGCTGGCGTCAACTTTTATTCAGGGCGAAGGAAGAGTGAGCCGTGGCCGAAATATTGGCAATTCGTTGAGTGACCAGCAGGGAAAGGCTAAAAAGCGAGCGCTTATTTAAGTACCATTTCAATCATTTATTTTTCTCAATGTGTGAGCCAGACTGCATTATTGCTGAAATCTTGGGTCGATAATCGACATAGCGGTAAAGTTTTGCACGCGACTGCCCCTATTGTTTAGTGTTGACGAGAATAGATTCTTTTCAGCGGGTAACAATCGCTCAATCAAAATCAAAAATATGCAGCGGAAAATGGATGTTGGTGCATTTATTTAGACATCAATTCGGGGGTAAGCCATGATGTTATTTAACGCGAATATCCAGGTGAAAGAAGCATTTTTAATACACAGTAGTGCATTGGGCGGGTGGATACTGGCCTTGCTTGCCGTTCTTGGGGCGCTGAGACTGAAAAACCGCCATCCAAAAATATTAATTAAACAACATCGGGCAGGTAAGCTTGGTTTAATCTTGCTGTGCAGCGTCGTGACTCTGCCTGCCGTCGCCCATGAACAACATCCTAATACTTTGATCAATGCTGAGGAATTGGCTGCAATCAGGGCCAAGGTGGATGCCGGTATAGAGCCTTGGAAAAGCGCTTATGACAAGATGATCAGTCAGGCAAATGCGGTGAGAATTCCTACAGATGCAAAGGGTAATGTTGGCTATAGCGTTACCTATGGAGGTAAAAACAACTGTAATGTTCATCAAAGCGTATTTTGCACGGAGAGATTTTATACTGGGTCAAATCGATATGATTGGGACGAGGGAGCCAAACCAATCGGGATAGCTGTACGTGATTTGGGCATGGCCTACGCCTTTACCGGTGAGAGCCAATATGCGGATAAACTAATTCGGCTGGTAAAAACATGGGCCCTTAACCCGGAAACCCTTATGCAGCCCAGATATAGTAACTCACAATCACACATGGATCTCTTTGGGACGATGACGGGCTTGATCTATGGCGTCGACCTTGCCTGGAGCTATAAAGAGTGGGAACCGGCTGACAAGATAGCATTCAAGGCCTGGGTGAAGAAGTTGGGCGAGGCGACCAAGGCTCTCTCGGTAGCCGATAATAATTTTGAAAACTGGCGGAATGCCTTGCTCAGTATCGCTGGTGCGTTTACGGGGGATCAGTCTCTTTTGGATACCGCGTTTCAAAATTTTCGCAACGCGATCCCCGCTCGAGTCCATTGGAGCGGTAAAATGAGTCAGGAATATGAACGCACCAACGGCTGGGCTGGTCTTGGATACTCGATGTATGCCATCCACGCCATGACAATGACAGCAGAGGTGGCTCGTCACCACAATGTCGATCTCTACAACTACGTGAGCCTGGGGGTAGATAGAGATGGCAATGAAGTGCTACCTCTTAGAGGCTTAAAAACAGCGCTGGATTTTCATTTGCCCTTTGTGATCAATCCCGATTCGTGGACGGGGGGGGGAAACCCCAATGGCCAGACCATTCATGCGGCTAGTGGGGTTGGCATTTATGAGTTGGCTTATTCTGTGTGGGAGAATGAGGATTATCTGGCGGTGTTTGAGCGCTGGGGGGGGCGTCCCATGGGGATGAATATGTGGGCGTTGGGTACTGTGACTTTGACTCATGCCAATCACTTTGACCTGAACATGTCACGGGTTGCACCCAGCATTACAACGCCACCGGTTGCTATCACTGTGACGGAAGGCGAGGATGCCAGTTTCAGTGTGGTTGCCAGCGGCAGTGCGCCACTGACTTACCAGTGGTTTCGAGGTGGCGTCGCAATTCCCGGTGCCACCGCGGCTAGCTATACACTGCCGAGTGCCAGTCCATTAGAAGACGGTGGCAAATATTTTCACGTCGAGGTTGGCAACGATGTGGAACCTGTTGTTCCTGCTATCAGTGATCCCGTAATGTTAACCGTATTGGCTGACAACATTGCGCCGACACTGGTATCAGCCGTTGCTGCCAGCGATACCGGCGTCGATATTCGCTTTAGCGAAGCGGTGGATAGCAATAGTGCTGGAACTATCGAAAACTATCAAATTGAGCCTGTTATTACCGTGGATTCCGCTAGTTTAAGTAGTGATGGCCGTACAGTGAGCCTCAGCGTAAGCCGGCTCACCGAAGAGACTACCTACACGGTCTCCGTCAGCCATGTGAAAGATCAGGCAGAGGAGCCTAATACCATTGTTGGCCATAGCAGCGAAACCTTTACCTATCGCAGCGCTTATGGTTTCGAGGGCGGCGCCGATGACTGGAACCCTCTCAAGGCCACCAGCTGGCGCGTTGCAGCGGATAATGGTGATAATGCCTACCACCTCAAAACCAATCCTAGCAGCCTCAGCGGAAATCGATTAGGTGAATACAGCTTATTACCCGGCAGCTATAGCGACTTTACCTTCGCCGCGCAGGCTCGATTCGGTGCTGATTCCATCGGTGACTTTGCCGACTATGCCGTGGTGTTCGGTTATGACGATGAAAATAACTACGACTACGTCATGTTCAACAATAACAAGGACGAGACCGGGATATTCCAGGTGGCTGGCGGGAACCGCACAGCGCTCGCCCTCGAAAACATTAGTGTTCCGCGGACTGACTGGCTGAGTGACAATGACTATCACAGCATTGAAGTCCGTCGTAAGGGCAGTGCCATCAAGGTTTATTTTGATGGCCATCTCATCATGAGCGCAACTGACAGCGCACCTTTCGCAGGCCAGGTCGGCGTCGGTAGCTATAACGATACCGCCTATTTTGATGATGTGAGCATCAGTGGAAGTGTGGCGTCTGACTTGCCGCTTAAGATAACCACTGCTGCTTCACTGCCCAACGGCCAAGCAGGAACACTGTTTTCCCACACGATGACCGCCACCGGCGGTAGTGGTAGCGAGTCTTATACCTGGGTTATGGCTGAGGGAAGCACACTGCCAGAAGGACTCAACCTAACAGTGGAGGGGGTTCTATCCGGCACCCCCGCCACGACCACAGTCACAGTCACTTATCACTTTACGATAATGGTGGGGGACGGCTCAACCAGTGTTAGCCAGGATCTGAATCTGACCGTGAATGGCGTCGTGGCGGTTGAACCCCTTAAGATAACCACTGCTTCACTACCCAATGGTCAAGCAGGAACACTGTTCTCCCACACGATGAAGGCCACCGGCGGTAGTGGTAGCGAAGCTTATGACTGGGGGGCAAGCGAATTGCCAGGATGGCTCGACCTAGACACATTGACAGGGGCGTTATCCGGCACACCCGCCACGACCTCAGCCACAGTCACTTATAATTTTACGATAACGGTGGGGGACGGCGCAGAGAGTGTTTCCCAGGGACTGGTGCTGATCGTGGATGGCGTCGTGGCGGTTGAACCCCTTAAGATAACCACTGCTTCACTACCCAATGGTCAAGCAGGAACACTGTTCTCCCACACGATGAAGGCCACCGGCGGTAGTGGTAGCGAAGCTTATGACTGGGGGGCAAGCGGATTGCCAGGATGGCTCGACCTAGACACATCGACAGGGGCGTTATCCGGCACACCCGCCACGACCTCAACCACAGTCACTTATAATTTTACGATAACGGTGGGGGACGGCGCAGAGAGTGTTAGCCAGGGACTGGTGCTGATCGTGGATGGCGTCGTGGCGGTTGAACCTCTTAAGATAGAGGATATGTCACTGGCTAACGCTCAGGCAGAAAAATACGCCTCCTATAGGATGATCGCCACCGGCGGTAGCGGATCTTATACCTGGAGCGCTGACACATTACCAGCAGGACTCAATCTAACAGAGGACGGGGTTCTATCCGGCAGCCCCGCCACAACCACAACCACAACCACTTATAATTTTACGATAATGGTGCAGGACGACTCAACCAGTGTTACCAAAGACCTGAATCTGACCGTGCTGGCTGTCGCGGCTTCTGGTGGTGCTGATAGTGGTTCCAATGGCGGTGGCGGTGGTAGCCAGGGCCCTCTGGGGCTGTTGATGTTAGCCGCACTGTTGTTTGTATCACGACGCTTGCGGCGCGCGAATACGGCGTAATTCAGCGCTTTCATGCATGGATGGTGAGCGTGACATGGATTGTCACTGCGATTATTGATTAATCACTGATGTTACGCATCGCTTATTATGAATCAACGGGGCCCGATTTTTTCGGGCCACTATAGAGTGCACGCTATCGGAGGTGTGCGTCACATCAGGCAGTCATATAAATGTGTAGCCTGGGCTGAGCTTCCAGCGAAACCCGGGGTTCGTGGCACTGCCCCCCCGGGTTTCGCTGGAAGCTCAGCCCGAGCTACATAAATAGGTTCTATCGTTGGGACTCTTTTCCATCTGCCAAACATTACTTACCCAACTGATGTCAGGAAAATGATTTGATCTGCTGGCATTTCGATCACACGGTTAATCGCTCAGTCAAAGGGATCAATTTAGTAACTACTCAGCTAACCCCTGAAACCCGCCATTTCAGCGTTAAAAAATGATTATTTACACCTGTAAACTCACATTTTTCGCCTTGAACTGACGAATTTCAGGGGCAATCTGAGCAGTTACCGTTAATTGTGACTACTCGCTGAGTAGTTATTCAATTTATTGAATTGTTTGTACCATGCTAATGACGTTAGTTTGCCGGTTGCTGTTGAGGTTGCGACAAAACCGATACGCTTTTGTGACGTGAATACACGAAAGAAGAAACGAAAAGTTGAATACGTTTGCGTTGAAGAACAAACTTTACATTAAAGCGATTAGACTGGCATTTTTTCAAAAACGCTAGTGCGTAACATCAGGCAGTCATTCGGTATCTCAAGTTTTTCGGGAAAGATTTCATCAAGGGTGTGATCACTTCACGCCAGATGATGTTTACTATATAATCGCAAACCGTTTCGCAAATTGCCTGAGTTTGATTGGCAATCCTAGTTAAAACGTCACTACTCAACGATGTGTGAGAAAGCAATATGGGGGCTATTTGGGGCCTGTCATTTGATGCGCTTGTTGATGGCTGGGCGGCATGACAGGCCGATGCGTTGCCGTGCGGGTTGAGTGTTAAACACCCGCTTTCAATTTGAATACCCTGGCGCTGGCGTCAACTTTTATTCAGGGCGAAGGAAGAGTGAGCCGTGGCCGAAATATTGGCAATTCGCGGAGTGACCAGCAGGGAAAGGCTAAAAAGCGAGCGCTTATTTAAGTACCATTTCAATCATTTATTTTTCTCAATGTGTGAGCCAGACTGCATTATTGCTGAAATCTTGGGTCGATAATCGACATAGAGGTAAAGTTTTGCGCGCGACTGCCCATATTGTTTAGTGTTGACGAGAATAGATTCTTTTCAGCGGGTAACAATCGCTCAATCAAAATCAAAAATATGCAGCGGAAAATGGATGTTGGTGCATTTATTTAGACATCAATTCGGGGGTAAGCCATGATGTTATTTAACGCGAATATCCAGGTAAGAAAATCACCTTTAACAGACAAAGGCAAAGGTGCCTGCATAGCGTTTATGCGACCTACTGCTGTCGCTAGCCTATTTATCTTGATCACCTGGATGGTCGCTGCATCCGCAGCGATAGCCGCAGGGCCTCAGCACCCCAATATGTATTTGAACCAGGCCGAGATTGATGCCATCAGCAGTAAGGTTAGTGGCAACGTAGAACCCTGGAAGAGTGCTTATGACAAGGTTATGTCAGCAGCCAACTCGGCGCTGGGTAAATCTATGTTGAGTGTGACCTTTGGAAAAGGCAAGACCGATCATCAGTATTTTACCGAGAAACCGTATTGTGGCTGGTCAAAGGTACCGGGGTATAGTGGTCCGGATTGTCGTGATGGCGAGATCAACGATGCTGCGGATAGAGACGATTATACTGCAGCTGTTGAGTTGGGCAGTGTGGTACGGGATTTAGGTTTGGCTTATGCCTTTACCGGTGAGGCGAAATATGCCGACAAAGTGATCGAGTTTGTTAAGGCTTGGTCATTGAATCCAGAGACATATATGAAACCGACAACGGTGGCGGGTAATCGCATTGAATTATTCATTACTTTGCCGGGTTATTTTTATGGCGCGGATCTGACCTGGAACTACAGTGGGTGGGATAAAATTTATGATGCCGATAAGCAGACCACGGTAAGAACCAAGTTTGCTAGTTGGGTAAAAGGTGTAGGCGATCATGCCAGAGCAAATGGTGCGGGGCTGAATAACTTCGCCAACTGGCGAGTGGTGTTGGTTGCCTCGGCGGGCGCCTTATTGAATGACAGTGCGTTGTTGGGTTTTGCGGAGACTGAGTGGAAACGCCTGGTGCCATTGCAGATGGACGGTGGTGGCAAAATGGGGTATGAAGTTAGCCGAAGCAAAGGGTTGCATTACTCGTTGTATGCGATTAATGCGATGATTCAGGGCGCCGAAATTTTACGCCATCGTGATGTCTATCTTTATGACTACAGTCATGAGGGCAAGGGTCTGGAATTAGCATTGAGTTATATTACCCCTTATGCCATCGATCCTTTGAGTTGGGGGTCGGAGACTTCGACGAGCAAGGGATACCAGCAAATTACCGTCATCACCCAAAAAGATAGCATGGCGATGTACGAATTGGCTTACTCCTATTACGAAAAAGAAAGCTATCTGGAAGCCATTAATCGATGGAAGCGTCCGATGCTCGAAACCCGCACCATGGGCTTCACCACCCTCACCCATGGCAATTACTTTGACTTGAGTTTTACGCGAACTGCTGCAAGCATTACAACGTCACCGGTTGCTATCACTGTGACGGAAGGCGAGGATGCCAGCTTCAGTGTGGTTGCCAGCGGCAGTGCGCCACTGACTTACCAGTGGTTTCGAGGTGGCGTCGCAATTCCCGGTGCCACCGCGGCTAGCTATACACTGCCGAGTGCCAGCCCATTAGAAGACGGTGACAAAGTTTTTCACGTCGAGGTTCTCAACGATGTGGAACCTGTTGTTCCAGCTATCAGTGATGCCGTAATGTTAACCGTATTGTCTGACAACATTGCGCCGACACTGGTATCAGCCGTTGCTGCCAGCGATACCGGCGTCGATATTCGCTTTAGCGAAGCGGTGGATAGCGGTAGTGCTGGAACTATCGGAAACTATCAAATTGACCCTGTTATTACCGTGGATTCCGCTAGTTTAAGTAGTGATGGCCGTACAGTGAGCCTCAGCGTAAGCTCGCTCACCGAAGAGACTACCTACACGGTCTCCGTCAGCAATGTGAAAGACCTGGCAGAGAGCTCACCTAATACCATTGTTGATCTTAGCAGCGAAATCTTTACCTATCGCAGCGCTTATGGCTTTGAAGGTGAAAATGCAGACGCTGATTGGGCGCCGCTGACTTCAACGCGATGGGAGGTGGAGTCGGATGAAGGCGACATGGCGTACTACCTCAATACGACGGATTTCGGTAGTCAGGGCGGTGGTCAGTTAGGCGAATATTCCCTGCTGCCTGCTGCTTATGGTGATTTTACCTTTACGGCACAGGCCAGGCTGGGAGACAGCGTTGGGAGCAATGAATTTGCTGACTATGCGGTGGTGTTTGGCTATCAAGACCCGGACAACTATTATTACGCGTTATTTAACAATGATCAGAATTCCACCCAGTTGTTTAAAGTGATCAATGGCAGTCGCCAGGCAGCGTTAGCGACGGCAGACAGTGACTGGTTGGATGACAATGCGTACCATGCTATTGAAATTACCCGTGAAGGCAGTGCTATCCGTGTGCGTTTTGATGGCAATCTGATTTTAAGCGCTGACGATGCCAGTCTGGGTGAGGGTAAAGTCGGTGTGGGTAGTTTTAATGATTCCGCCTATTTTGATGATGTGAGCATCAGTGGAAGTGTGGCGTCTGACTTGCCGCTTAAGATAACCACTGCTGCTTCACTGCCCAACGGCCAAGCAGGAACACTGTTTTCCCACACGATGAAGGCCACCGGCGGTAGTGGTAGCGAAGCTTATGACTGGGGGGCAAGCGAATTGCCAGGATGGCTCGACCTAGACACATCGACAGGGGCGTTATCCGGCACACCCGCCACGACCTCAGCCACAGTCACTTATAATTTTACGATAACGGTGGGGGACGGCGCAGAGAGTGTTAGCCAGGGACTGGTGCTGATCGTGGATGGCGTCGTGGCGGTTGAACCCCTTAAGATAACGACTGCTTCACTACCCAATGGTCAAGCAGGAACACTGTTCTCCCACACGATGTACGCCGCGGGCGGTAGTGGCGAAACTTATACCTGGAGTGCTGAAACACTACTGCCAGCAGGGCTCGACCTCAACTCATCGACAGGGGAGCTCTTTGGCACCCCTGAAAACACCACCGCAACCGCAATCACTTATGACTTTACGATAAGAGTGGAGGACGGCGCAGACAGTGATACCCAGCCACTGAGTTTGACCGTGGATCCCGTTGTGGTTGTGGTTGAGCCCCTTAAGATCGACGATATTTCACTGCCTGGCGCTCAAGCAGAACAAACGTTCTCCTACACGATGACGGCCACCGGCGGTAGTGGCGAAACTTATACCTGGAGCGCTGAAACACTACTGCCAGCAGGGCTCGACCTCAACTCATCGACAGGGGAGCTCTTTGGCACCCCTGAAAACACCACCGCAACCGCAATCACTTATGACTTTACGATAAGGGTGCAGAACGGCGTAGACAGTGTTACCCGGCCACTGAGTTTGACCGTGGGCCCCGTTGTGGTTGTGGTTGAACCCCTTAAGATCGACGATATTTCACTGGCTGACGCTCAAGCAGAACAATACATCTCTTACACGATGTACGCCACGGGCGGTAGTGGCGAAACTTATACCTGGAGCGCTGAAACACTACTGCCAGCAGGGCTCAATCTAACAGCGGACGGGGTTCTATCCGGCAGCCCCGCCACAACCACAACCACAACCACTTATAATTTTACGATAAGGGTGCAGGACGACTCAACCAGTGTTACCAAAGACCTGAATCTGACCGTGCTGGCTGTCGCGGCTTCTGGTGGTGCTGATAGTGGTTCCAATGGCGGTTCAAGCGATGGCGGTGGTGCCCTGGGCGGGGGAACTGGCTTGTTACTATTACTCGCTGCCATGTGGCGCATCCGCGCTAAAAACGCACTAACGTCTGGTAAACGAGTACTGATGCGACAGAGCGCTTGGGGACTGGGATTGTTGATGATGACAGCGCCTACCCTCGGACTAGCCAGCGTTTTGAGTGAACTGGCCAAAACAGTTCAGCCAGGCACCTTTGTCGAGCTCAAAATTGATGAGAGTTCTGTATCGACCTGCCAGGCGATGAATCAGCCGATGCCAGAACCCGTGATTATGCTTAAGGCAGATGGAACGCCAGAACTGGACGAGAATGATAATCCGAAACTAGTGATGGACGAAAAGCTCTATAAAGGAAAGTTCCATCCGAAAATGTTCGACGCAGATGGAATCCAACGGTACAACAACAATGGAAGTCCGATAACGCCAACCGCTCCTAATCAGCGTGGTAACATTCTTGAGTTTACGGATGAGGCGCATTGGGATTCAATCAATCAAGAAATTTACATTGCGGGGACGCGCAGGCCTTATCAACCTTGGGATCAAGGGTTTGTTAAATACTCAGAAGCAACTAACCGCTGGACAATCCTTGATAGACCGCCATTTGGTTTTGGTGCTCACGGTTATGACAATGGTGCTTTGGATGTTGCACGCGGAACTTTCTACTGGTCACGGGTAGCACAAGCCAATGATGTGCGGTCAATGAGCTTGGCAACAGGCGAATGGGTTAAACTGCCTCCTGCCCCTATAGATGCCGGGCAGTTTAGTTCCATTGATTACTTCCCGGAAATCGACAAGCTGGTTTTTTTTGATGCTCGCCGGGATCGTGCCTCTATGTATACTCTGTATGACCCAAAAACCAATGAGTGGGGGCCTGTTGTTAGTCTGGATGAGCCGTTTGGCGAGATTTCACATTTTAGTGAATACAACCCCAGCCGTGGTGTGATGCTTTTCGGTGGTGGGCACAATTACAGTGCTGGCGGTACATTGGAAGATCCCACACCAAACATTAACGAACGGCGACGACTCTACCAGCTCGATAAGCATGGAGAGGTCACTCGATTACCAGATGCTCCAACCCGGCTTGGGCAGAGTAATGACGGCCCGATCCAAACCATCGATCCCAACTCGGGTAATCTGGTGGTGTTTCAAGGAAAGCCCAGCGCTGGTTCATCCGCTACTTGCCCTGGTCCAGGCCCGCTTCCGATCTGGGAATACAATTTTGACACCCAAACCTGGACGCAGACCGGAACGCAAGAACTGACTGGTTACTGGTGTGATTTGGACTCGGTAGCGGTACCGCTTCCGGAGTATGGCGTCAACTTTGTCGCTTCGGTTAGGGGGTCGACGTGTAAAGTGTTTCTGTACAAACACTCGCCTGCGATAGCAGTCAAGCCGGAGATTACCGTTCAGCCTACTTCGGTAACGGTGCAGGCGGGTGAAGATGCAACGTTCACTGTCACTGCAACGGGTAGTTTTCCGCGTGAGTATCAATGGTTTCGGGGTGGCCTCGAAATTGAAGATGCCACCAGCGCGACTTACACTTTGACAGGTGTCACTTCTGGCGACAACAACAGCGTTTATCATGTGGTTGTCAGCAATAGTCTGGGAAATGCCAGTAGCGCTGATGCAATGCCAGATGCAGTGTTAACCGTGCTGCCCGATATTACGCCACCCACACTGATATCAGTATTGGCGACCAGCGATACCAGCGTCGATGTCGTTTTTAGCGAAGCGGTGAGTGGCGACAGTGCCGGGAATATTGATAATTATAAAATTGAGCAAGGCATAGCCGTGACCGCTAGCAATCTTAATAGCGCTGGCCGTACGGCAAGTCTCACTGTAAGCGAGCTCACCGAAGGTACTTCCTACACGGTATCAGTTAGCAATGTGCAAGATTTGGCAGAGAGTCCCAACACCATCATTGCTCAGAGCAGCAAGGACTTTACCTATCGCACTGCCGACAGTTTTGAAGATGGCAGCGCCGATGGCTGGGCGCCGCAGATTTTAGCGCGATGGGAGGTGAAGCAGGATGAAGGTGACATGGCTTACTACCTCAACACCACCATTTTTGAGTCCCCCGGTGAAGGGCGGTTAGGAGAGTATTCGCTGTTATTAGCAGAATATGGCGACTTTACCTTTACCGCGCAGGCGAAGCTGGGCGATGACGTGGCCAGCAATGCTTTTGCCGACTATGCCGTGGTGTTTGGTTTTCAAGATGAAAATAACTACTACTACGCAATGTTTAACAATGATCAAGACGCTACTCAGTTATTCAGGGTAGTCGGCGGCTCACGCGAAGTACTAGCCACCGCCACAAGTGACTGGCTAACGGATAATCTGTACCACAGTATTGACGTCAGTCGTGTGGGCAGTGAGATCAACGTTAGTTTTGATGGCAATCTCGTCATGAGCGCAAGCGACAGCACGTTTGGCGTAGGTCAGGTCGGCGTCGGTAGCTTTAATGATTCCGCTTATTTTGATGATGTGAGGGTTGTTGCGAGTGCGGCATCTAACTTGGCGCTTGAGATAAGCGTTGCTTCACCACTGGACGACGGCCAAGTTAACACGAGCCTCTCCTACCAGATGAGCGCCATGGGCGGCAGCAAGCCTTATACCTGGAGCGCAGACACACTGCCAGCAGGGCTGGAGCTAACACCGGGAGGGCTTCTAATCGGCACACCCGAAGAAAAAGGCGTTTACACATTTTTCTTAACGGTGGAGGACAGTGAACCAGTCAGTGTTACCAAGGAACTAAGGATGACCGTGGATGATCCCGCCGTGGTTACAGCGCTTGAGCTGGACACAACATCACTGGCTAGCGCTCAAGTAGGCGAAAGCTTTTCCTTCCCGATGACAGCCACAGGTGGCACCGGAGAGCCCTATGACTGGAGCATCAGTAGCAGTGTGGAGCCAGCAGGAGGCCTCACGCTAAACATATCGACAGCGGGGGTTCTATCCGGCACACCCACACATGAAGGCGCTTATAAATTTTCATTAACGGTGCAGGACAGTAGCTCAGTCAGTGTTACCAAGGACCTAGAGATGACCGTGGGTCCCGCCACGGTTGTTGAAGCGCTTAAACTAGACACAACTTCACTGGCTAACGGTCGAGTAGGCGAAAGCTTTTCCTTCCAGATGTCAGCCACAGGTGGCACCGGAGGGCCCTATGACTGGAGCATCAGTAGCAGTGTGGAGGTAGAAGAAAGACTTAGCCTAAGCATATCGACAGATGGGATTCTATCCGGCACACCCACACATGAAGGCGCTTATAATTTTTCGTTAACGGTGCAGGACAGTAGCTCAGTCAGTGTTACCAAGGACCTAGAGATGACCGTGGGTCCCGCCACGGTTGTTGAAGCGCTTAAGCTAGACACAACATCACTGGCTAATGGTCGAGTAGGCGAAAGCTTTTTCTTCAGAATGACCGCCTCGGGCGGCAGCGGATCTTATGACTGGAGCATCAACATTGACACACTGCCAGAAGGGCTCACCTTCAACTCGCAGACAGGGGGTCTAGCCGGCTCACCCACGAGAGCAAAGACTTACAGCTTGGAGATAACGGTGTATGACAAGAACTCATCAGCCGAGGTTACCGAGACACTGGCTATGACCGTGCTGGCGGCAGCGGCTTCTGGTGGTGATGATGACGGTGGCTCCAATGGCGGTTCAAGCGGTGGTGGCGGTAGCCAGGGGCTTCCGGGGCTGCTGATGTTAGCTGCACTGTTGTTTGTATCACGACGCTTGCGGCGCGCGAATACTGCGTAATTCACCGCTTTCATGCATGGATGGTGAACCTGACATGGATTGTCACTGTGATTATTGATTAATAAATCTGGTGCAATTACGATGCAAAATAGTTCAGCCATTGGCAATCCGCCCACGACCCATCGCAACGATTCTTATTTCTGGAACAAGCACTTGCTTGTCATGGCTGTTGTTAATTACCGCGTTTCAACGTATGACTTTACAAAGGCATTTGTACTGCTGCTGGGTTTGATGGCCGCCATTATTGGTGCCACGGGGCCGGTATACGGGAAAGTCTACGTTGCCGATCCAGGTAATTACCGTTCCTTGTTGGGTGGCCTAAAACCGGGCGACACGCTCTCCCTGGAGGCTGGGAATTATGCTGGTGGCTTATCGATTTCCAATTTGCATGGTGAAGCAGGCAATCCCATTGTCATCACCGGACCGGAGACGGGCGCACCGGCGATAATTTTGGGTGATCAGGGAGTGACTCGGAATACCGTGCAGATAAGGCATTCCAGTTATATCACCGTTCAATATCTTAAGATCGACGGGCTTGACGTGCCATTCATTGACGCCGTCAACTCGACAGGTGCAACGCATCACATCACGCTGGAACATTTGGAAATCGTGCGCCATGGCGGCGATCAATTAACGGTGGGTATCGCCACCCGGGGGCCGGCGTGGGACTGGGTTGTGCGCAATAACAAAATTATCGGCGCAGGAACGGGTATCTATTTCGGAGACTCGGATGGGAAAAGATGGCCCTTTGTCGGCGGCTTGATTGAAAACAATCTATTTATGGACACCATTGGATATAACATGCAAATCAAGCATATGGACAGTCGGTCTGATAAAAATGGTAATGCGATTCCCGGTATGCCGCTGGAAAAGCGTAAAACGATTATCCGTCACAATGTGTTCAGCAAAGCCAGCCAACCTTCGTCACCGACACAAGGTGCACGACCGAATCTGCTGGTGGGGCATTTCCCGTTGACGGGCCCTGGCAGTGATGATGTTTACGAAATCTACGGAAATTTCTTTTATGAGAACACCACCGAGGCGTTGTTTCAGGGCGAGGGCAATATCGCGCTTTATAACAATGTATTTATCAACTCCTCGGGCGATGCTGTCAATATTCAGGCGCACAATGATCGGCCTCGTAACATTAATGTTTTTCACAACACCGTTGTCGCCACAGGCAGTGGGATCAGAGTGAGTGGGGCCAACGAGGGTTTTGAACAGCGGGTGGTGGGTAATGCGGTATTTGCCGCTACGCCGGTGTCGGCCGGTTTGGAGACGCAGAGGGATAATGTGACTGCAGCCTATGCCTCTGCTGACGATTATTTGCTTAATCCTTATGGCGACCCCGACGAAGGAGGGTTGGACTTGTTTCCCCTGGCGGATCAATTTTTGGCTGGTTCCATCGACATGACGGCATTCACGAGCTTCTCCGATTGGGAGTTTGATTTCAACGGCGATTTGCGAAAAACCGTCTTCCAGGGTGCCTATGCAGGTGAGGTGGATAACAGTGGGTGGATATTGGCCATTGACATCAAGCCAGATCAGGATAGCTTGTCGGGAGGAGCCCCGCATATTATCACTCAGCCCACGCCAGCAATGGTACAGGAGGGTGAGGATGCCAGCTTCAGTGTGGTTGCCAGCGGCAGTGCTCCGTTGGTTTATCAGTGGTTTCTAAATGGCGACGAAATTCCCGGTGCCACTGCGGCTAGCTATATGCTGACGGGCGTCCGCTTGTCCGACAATGTCAGGGCTTTTAGTTGCCGGATCAGCAATGGTCTAGGGTTCGTCGTCAGTGAGAGTGCAGCGTTAACGGTGTTATTGGACGATATCGCCCCAACACTGGTATCAGCATTGGTGGTCAGCGAGACCAGCGTCAATGTTGTTTTTAGCGAGGCGGTTAATGCCGTCAGTGCTGAAAACAGTAACAATTATCAAATTGACCGTGGTATTACCGTGACTTCCGCCCGTTTAAGTAGCGATGACCGCACGGTTAGCCTCACCGTAAGCCCGCTCACCGAAGATATCGCTTACACGGTATCCGTCAGCAATGTGCAGGACTTGGCAGAGAGCCCCAATATCATCGTTGCTGAGAGCAGCAAAAACTTCACCTATCGCACCCTCGACGATTTTGCCGATGGCAATGCCGATGGCTGGACTGAATTAAACGCCAGCAGATGGGAGGTGGCACTGGATAACGGCAACATGGCCTACTTCCTCAACACCACCGTTTTTGATTCCCCCGGTGAAGGGCGGCTCGGAGAGTACTCCCTGTTATTAGCAGAATATGGCGACTTCACCTTTACCGCGCAGGCCAAGCTGGAGACTCTGGGCAGCAATAGCCTTGCCGACTACGCAGTGGTGTTCGGCTATCGGGACCCGGGCAACTACGACTACATCATGTTCAACAATGACAAGGACGAGAGCGGGATATTCAAGGTGGTTAACGGGAAGCGCACAGCGCTCGCCCTCGAAAACATTAGTGAGCCGCGGATTGACTGGCTGTCTGATAATCACTATCACAGTATTGAAGTTAGTCGTAAGGGCGGTGAGATCAACGTTAGTTTTGATGGCAATCTCATCATGAGCGCAACTGACAGCGCACCTGTCGCAGGCCAGGTTGGCGTCGGTAGCTTTAATGATTCCGCCTACTTTGACGACATTCGCGTGGTTGAGGGCGATGGGGCTAACCTGGTGCTTGCTATCAAGACAACATCACTGGCGGATGCTCAAGTGGGCAAGGTTGTTACCTATGATATAGATGCCACCGGCGGCAGTGGCGGCTATCAATGGCGTATTAGCGAAGGCACGCTGCCCAATGGCCTTAACCTGAGCACCACAACGGGCGGTATTTCAGGCAGGCCTCTGCCCGAGATCGCAGAGATCACCACCTATGACTTTACCCTGGAGGTGAAGGACAGCAATGAGGTGACCGCTAGCCAGGCGCTATCGATCACCGTCGCGCCTGTGGTAGTGCTTGCTATCGAGGCAAAATTACTGGCGGATGCACAAGTGGACGAGGCTGTTACCTATGATATAGATGCCACGGGCGGCAGTGGCGACTATCACTGGACTATTAGCCAAGGCAGACTGCCCGATGGCCTTGAGCTGGACAACTTAACGGGGGAAATTACCGGCGCCCCGACCAGCTCCGGTACCTTTAATTTTATGTTAAAGGTGGCGGACAGTGCACCTGAGCCTGCGAGCGCTACCCAAACATTCGTGATAACAGTGAATGGGGTGGCGCCTGCGCCTGATAATAATGCTGGCACGTCAAGTGGTGGTGGCGGCGGTGCCCTCGGGCCACTGACCGGAATGGGATTCATGCTACTGCTACTGGGTTTTCGAGTGGTGAGACAAAGAGGTGTTATCTAAATGAAACGAATTAACCAGCATTTGCCCCGTAATGTTTTCTCAACACTTGTGCTCAGCGCTATCCTGACGGCATGTGGTGGTGATTCCCCACCCGCTGATGACGTTTCGCCACCCACACCGACCTTGCAAGTGAGCAATATTCAAATTGTCGAGGGCGATTCGGAATTTGCAACGGCGACGGTTAATATCACCCTCTCTGTCAGCAGCGATAAAACAGTCAGTGTCAATTATGAGACAGAGGATGGTAGTGCGGTGGCTCCCGGTGATTACACCAGCAGTGACGGCACCGTGACATTTCCCGCTGGCGAAACGAGCCAGTCTTTCACCGTCGAGATCGTTTCAGATATGGAATCCGAGTTGGATGAAAGCTTTAATATTAAATTTTCCAATCCACAAAATGCCACGCTTGCGACAGAGACTATCGCAGTGCTTATCGAGAATGATGATGTGGTTGTCACATTGCCAGTATTGCAAATAGATAATAATGTCAGTGTGACTGAGGGTGATTCAGGCATCACAACAGCAGTATTCGATATCACCCGCTCTGGCAGCAGCGCCGGCATCAGCACCGTTGACTACGCAACCGGCGACATGACCGCCACGGTGGCATCGAGTGATTACCAGAGTAAAAGTGGCTCTTTGACCTTTTCTCCCGGAGAGACCAGCAAAACGGTTACCGTGAATGTAGTGGCTGATACAGAGGTAGAGTTTAATGAAACATTCAACTTAACCTTATCCAATCCCGGTAATGCAAGCCTGAACAATGCTGTCGGCACGGCGACCATCACGAATGACGATACTGTCACACTGCCAGTATTGCAAATAGATAATAATGTCAGTGTGACTGAGGGTGATTCAGGCATCACAACAGCAGTATTCGATATCACCCGCTCTGGCAGCAGCGCCGGCATCAGCACCGTTGACTACGCAACCGGCGACATGACCGCCACGGTGGCATCGAGTGATTACCAGAGTAAAAGTGGCTCTTTGACCTTTTCTCCCGGAGAGACCAGCAAAACGGTTACCGTGAATGTAGTGGCTGATACAGAGGTAGAGTTTAATGAAACATTCAACTTAACCTTATCCAATCCCGGTAATGCAAGCCTGAACAATGCTGTCGGCACGGCGACCATCACGAATGACGATATTGTCACACTGCCAGTATTGCAAATAGATAATAATGTCAGTGTGACTGAGGGTAGCGGCGGCGGCACAACAGCAGCAGTATTTAGCATCACCCTCTCTGGCAGTAGAACCGGAGACGTCATCGTTGAGTACGCAACCAGCGACACAACCGCCACGGCAGGGGAGGATTACGAAAGTAAAAATGGCTCTTTGATCTTCGGTCCCACAGAGAGCAGCAAAACAGTTACCGTGAATGTGGTTGCGGATGACCTTGCAGAAATCAATGAAACGTTCGAGCTGATTTTATCCAACCCCGTTAACGCCGATTTAAGTGGTGCTATTGGCGTGGCAACGATTATTGACGACGATATAGATTCAACAATATTACTCTCTAACCCTGGCCCAAAGTCTTTTGACGAAGAGCAGGCATACACCATTGACGTTATCGCCAAAGCGAGTGCCAGGGTCTTTGTTAGCGGCATGCCCCCTGGCATGCACTGGGATGAAGTCAATCGCCGTTTCGATTTCCGCCCGGATTTTATCCAGGGAGGAAAATCGTGGACAATCACGATGGAAGCGGTAGACGGTGTTGAAACTGCTATTGAGACATTTACAGTGACAATCAACAATAATATCCAGCCTCCCTGGCCTAAATTCGTCAGCCAAAAAGATAAGTCGGGATTGACCAACGCAACAGGCGTCACCATATATTCCGTTACTCAGACTACCGATGATTTTCTGGATAGCCGCGGTCATGCCGGTCGCTCGTTCGAGGCTAATCTGACCGTACCAAAACAGTCCAGTGCCACGAATCCGATGGCGGTCGGGATTGGTCTACATGCTAGTGGTGGTAAGCCCGGTACGGTGGGGGAGCATGGGCTCTTTGGCATTGCCCCCGATGATCCTGTTGACAACTGGTGGTCAGGCTACAATGATCAGATGCCGCTTGAACCTGGCGAAACAATAGAGAGCGTCGGCGGTACCATACCAAATTACACACAGCGCAGAGTCATGCACCTGCTCTCTTACCTGCTGAATGGATGCCCCGGTCTGGTAACCGAAGGGGTAAACGCATGCCCCGGTGCCGATCCTGAACGTATTTCGGTCTTTGGTCAGTCGATGGGTGGGACTGGTAGCCTTTTTTTGGCGATTAATTATGCTCGTCACTTTGCAGAGATAGGCAGCCGCGTCGGTGGAACTACGCCTCATTTTTTAAGTCCCGGACATCAGACTCAGCTGACCTCTTTTTGGGGTGAAAAAGGCTCTGGATTGCCCACCGATAGAGGAATAAATGTCTGGCACCAGTACGACGCCAGTCGTGCTGTACGCAACAACAAAGATTTCCGTAATCTCCATTTCAGGACGATCAGTGGGAAAAACGATAGTACCATCAGCTTTCACGCCATGGTGGGCCTCAGCCCGGTGACGGGAAGATCCTTCTTTACGCTACTACAGGATGAGAAGATTGGACATTTCAACGTTTGGGATCAAAGAGATCACGGCACTAACGAACCGGGGCTTAGCAACGTCTGGTGGAGCCAGATGGGTCCACTGCACGAAACAATTTCTTTTCTGAGCCGTAACTTGGCATTTCCCGCCTTCTCGAAGAGCTCTATCGATGATGATGCCGGAGAACCAGATGGTCTGGGAGGTTATACAGGAGCCTTACGAGGTGCTAGAAATCGTTACCTGCGATGGGATAGCGCCAACATTATTGATACACGTAGCCAGCTAATCATGCCAATTAAAGTGGACATTGATACTACCGGCGACACTCCTCCTGCCGCGGGTTATCCAGCCCTGAAGAATGAGTACTACGGACCACTCCCAATTACAGCTCATGTGACAATACGCCGCATTCAGCAATTTCAGGTGCTGCCTGGGGAGGAGATCCATTGGCGTTACGGTGAAGGTGATGAGTCGCAGACAGGCACCGTGTATGCCAACGCAGATGGGTCGGTGACGGTGTCCGGCGACTTGAAAACGGCACCCGGCCTGGAAATGGCCACAAGCTTTACCCCACTTGTGTTGACCCGGCCCTGATAAATCACAGATTGGACATGGGCACTGTTGTTCTGAATGAAAACCGGGCGCTTGTTTTTGCAGGAAAATTAGTACGGAGATGAAAAGTATGCAGTTTTTTACAATAAACTTATTCAGCCAGGCAAAATACTGGTTGCCCTCTGCGATTATTTTCAGCATTTTTATGGGGTCAGGCCTGTCGGTGTCGGCCGCGGAGCCGCAGCCGCGCACGGCCGAGTTTGCCGAGATTGGTTATGACGTGGTGTACGTACGCTGTCCCCGGGGTAAGGAGCCGGTATTACGTCCCACATCCTCCGGTATACCGCAGCAATTACTCAATTGGAATGGGGTCAACGACCTGTGGCTGTCGGCCAATAACAATGTCTATCACCAGCCTGGCTGTGACCTGGTTTTGCACGACTCCAGTATGACGGCGGGTGATCCTGCCGCAGAAAAGGTGCTGGTGGATTGCGACGAGGACGAGAGCCAGAACGAGAACGAGAACGGCACCTCAAACCCCGTCTGTTCGGTGGTGGATCCGAATGTCTCTTTTGATGGCCGCTATGTGGTCTACACCAAATTTACCGATACACGCACCTTCGCTCGTAACCTGGGTACTCAGGGACTACAGACGATCGGCAGACAGAGCTTTATGAAGCTTTATCCCAATGGCAAACCCATTAAAAACGAAGCGGGGGATGTGATAGGTTATGGGGACGAGTTCGCCGTAATGGATCATGTCAATTTTAAACCCTACGACGCGCCGGCGCTGATTTTCATCTACGATCTGCATACTAATGAAGAGGTGCAGGTCTCCCCTGACAGTAAGCTGTTTGGCGGTCGCGCCCACCCCGGCAAAGACAACCCTGCCGAGTGGACATCCAAGGTTCCGGTAATGGACACCGGCCCGTTTTTTATGCCCGACGGTCGCATCGGCTTTACCAGCAATCGCGAACAGGGCTTTGGCATGTTCCAGCTATTCGCAATGGACCGTGATGGGCGCAATATGGAAGTGCTGGGCCATCGCGCGATGAGCAATCAGCTACACCCCGCCACCCTGATGGATGGGCGCATTGTTTACACCAACTTTGATCGCATCTTGCAACGTACCACCAACAACAACTTTTCGCTGTTCGAGATAAACCCCGATGGTTCCGCGCCGTTTATTTTTGCAGGCAAAAATGATGCCACTGCATGGTCATATCACTACTTTACCCAGCTGTCGGATGGTGACATCGTTGTTGCGGTCTATTACAACCACCAGCAGACGGGATTAGGTGCGCTGGAGCGTTTCCCGGTGGATCCGCCAGGGCCGGATTTTGCGCATTATACCAAGTCCCAATTCCGCAATGAGCTTGGGGAGCTGCTCCCAACGCTACCGGAGAGCTGGCAATCAGGCAGCAAGCTGATGCCCTTTGCCCGCCCTGGTCAGTTTCGTCTGACTCCTGGAAGCAGCCCGAGTGATACACCAGTACCACCGTATGATGAAGCTTCGGACTATTTTACGCACCCTGCCGACGGCCGCACCGTCACAATGAATGGCCGTTTTACCCACCCTTCTGCGGCACCTGAGAATGACCTGTTGACCACCTACACCATTGGCGGCTCTTCAACGATCGGCAGTCCAATTTATCGTAAACCCAATACATTAGAAGATGTCATGGCCGTCATCGGCAAGGATGCTGGCATCTGGCTGGTGCCGCTGGAAGCCAACAGCAGCAGCCAGGTAGGCCATATCGCTGAGGATGCCCGTATTGTGGTGGATTTTCCTCAGTATCACGAGATCATGCCGCGTGCGGTGGTGAGGTATCAGGATATCTACGATATGCCACGCCCGGATCACAACGATCTTCGCGCACCTACCCGTAACGATGGCACTGGGGACTCGCGCCTGCCTGCGGGTGCACCGTACGGTCTTACCGGTGCAGCCTCTCTGTATGACCGGGAGACCCGCTCACTCAACGGCACGCCCTGGAATATGAAAGATGGCGGCGGTACGATGTCGGGGCGCAATTATATGAATCTGGCGGTCAGCGGTGCCGAGCTGGCTATTTTTGACAATGACGAAATCCAGGGCATACGCGTCCTGATGCCAGTCCCTATTATTCCCAAAGATGGCTTCCTGGGTGAAAAATGGGCTGGCCAGCAGAAACATCACTTGCGTATTCTCGGTGAGTATCCGGTGCGTAAACTTGATGAAAGTGGTGAGGAACCCAGGGATGGTCAGAACAACCCAGACACCAGTTTTATTGTCCGCGTGCCAGCCGATACCCCCTTTCTGATGCAAACGATCGATAAACGGGGCATGGCGCTGGATATCGAAACCGCATCGCGCTCCGTGGTGCGTGGCGAACAGCAGTTCTGTTCGGGTTGCCACGTCCATACCCGCGATGGGATGAACCCCCAACAGGCCTTATCTGGTCTCAATAAATTCGGTGACTTTACCGGTGACAGCGCGCCGTTGTTTGTCGGGGAGGAGAGTGGCTTCCCCACGGTGGCCAGCGCTCAGGCCACTTATCCGCTGGAGGATGGCGTCAATGCCCGGCGCTCCTTTGCGGTGGACTGGGATAACAATATTGCGGCGATTGTGGAGAAACGCTGTGCTTCCTGTCATGAAGAGGGAGCAGATGCCCAGGAACTCACCGGTCTGCGTCTGGAGGGGGATAACAAAACTTATGAGTTGCTCACCAAAAATAGATACGCTAATAAGGATGGCATTTCCATTGGTGCTGGTTCCAAACCTGGTAATGGTCTGGACACGACGCTAGATGGCGAGTTAGTTACCGAGATAGGTAGCACGAAGACGGATCGTATTACGCCACACTACCAGTGCTGCACCCCTTCACGATGGCTTTCCCTCAACAGCGCACGTTCCAGTATGCTGGTATGGGCGCTTTACGGTGAGCGTTTGGATGGTCGCGACCCGCACACCGGTCTGCCACCAGAGGGTAGCGGTGTAGTGGTGGATGGTAGGAATCTTGAACACCCGGAGATCTGGCCTAAAGTAGCTGAGCATCTTGCATATCTGGATGGAAGCCGCGACGATCCTCAACTTGCCGGTTTCCTGCCTGGCGCGACTAACATGCCGGAAGCCGAAAAACGCCTGATTGCCCGCTGGCTGGATATCGGTGCACCTAAACTCAATGTGCATGATGACATGATGCGCCCGGTGATGACCCTCACACCGGTGGATGGTGGTGGTGGCAGTGTCAGCAGTATTTTGGTGGGATTATGGGATGACTCGCCGTTAGATTTCGAGCGCTTCAAAGTGACAGCCAATGGCACTGTTATTACACCTCCGGTGACGGCGACATCTGCTACCGATACTGTGACGGTGTCGTTGCTGACCCAGGTAACCGAAGCCAATGCCGACAGCATTGAGATTACGCTGGAAATCTGGGACAAGCCCGACCGTAGCTGGAGCAGGCTAAAGCCTGGAGAGGCGGCGGCCAATCGTGTCCGCAGAACCGTCACGGGGCGTGGCCTGTTACGCATGGTCGGCAGCCGTGTCGCCAATCAAGCCCCGACCTTTGCCGAAGCCACGATCACAACTTATGAAGATACGCCGAGCACTGGTGTGTTTGCAGAGGTCAACGACCCGAATTCCGGCGACAGCCATACTGTGAGCAATGTTTCGGAGCCCTCAAAGGGCACCGCAGAGGTGAAGGATAACAAGCTGTTTTACACCCCTAACATCGGAGCTAAGGGCATTGACAGCTTTACATTCGATGTCACAGATTCGGGTGAGTTGTCCGTTCAGGGTATCGCCAACGTGACCATATTGGCGGGACCGCCCCCCCCTGCTAACAGTAAGCCCACCTTTGCCAGCGCCAGCATCACCACCCAGGAGAATACCAAAAGCGTTGCGGTAACTCCACAGGTCACCGATCCGGATCCCGGCGATGCACATACGTTTACCCTCATCGGGGCCTCCAACCTCTCGAAGGGCACGGCCGGGGTGACTGATGACAACAAACTGATTTACACCCCTGCCCCCGGGTTTGTAGGGAACGACAGCTTTGAATTCGAAGCCACAGATTCGGGTGGGTTGTCCGTCATTGGCACCGCCAGTGTCGAGGTAGTAGGAAATGCCGGGGGCAATACCAACAGCGCCCCCACGGCTGCCAGTGCCAGCATCACCACCCATGAGAATACCGAGAGCGAAGCGGTAGCCCCAGATGTCATCGATGATGATGTTGGCGATACTCATGAGATCAGTCTTCCTTCTTCGAATACCGTCAATGGTAGCGTGCAGGTAATAGATAACGAGTTGGTCTACACCCCCAATGATGGCTTTTCAGGCCGCGACAGCTTTCAATTCGTAGCCACAGATTCGGGCAATTTGTCTGTTGAGGGCACCGCCAGTGTCACGGTAATCGGTGGTTTTGGCTATGGTGGCAACATCGATGGCTGGATTCCGCATACGGCAAGCAGCTGGGGTGTAGGCGAAGGTAATGATAGTGGTGCCTACCACCTCAAAACCGCTTTTAACAGCCTCAGCGGAAATCGATTAGGTGAATACAGCTTGTTACCCGGCAGCTACGAAGACTTTACCTTTACCGCGCAGGCCCGATTCGGTGCTGATCCCGCCGGTGCCTTGGCCGACTATGCCGTGGTGTTCGGTTATGAAGATGAAAATAACTACTACTACGCTCTGTTTAACAATGCGCAAAACGCTACTCAGCTATTCAAGGTAGTCGACGGCAAGCGTGGCACGGCGCTGGCGACCGCTGGTGAAGACAAGTTACAAGGCAGTGCGTATCACAACATTAAAGTCATCCGTGAGGGCAGTACCATCCAGGTTTATGTTGATGGCGTTGAAATCATGACAGTCACTGGCAGCGCACCGAGTGCCGGGCAGGTGGGCGTCGGCAGCTTTAATGATACCGCTTATTTTAAAGGTGTGAGCGTTAGTGAAAGTACGGTACCGGACCTGGCACTTAAGATAGACGATATTTCACTGGCTAACGCTCAAGTAGGCGAAAGCTTTTCCTTCCAGATGACCGCCTCGGATGGTAGCGGATCTTATGACTGGAACATCACTACTGAGGCGGGGGCAGGCGTACTGCCAGCAGGACTCAATCTAACAGTGGAAGGGGTTCTATCCGGCATACCCACGCAAGATGGTACTTACAGCTTTACGTTAAGGGTGCAGGACGAAGCCTCAGCCAGTGACACCCTGGCACTATCGATGACCGTGGATCCCGCCGCGCTTAAAATAAACACTGATTCACTGAGCAGCGGGCAAGTACAAAAAAGCTTTACCTTCACAATGAACGCCACAGGCGGTAGAAAACCCTATGCCTGGAGCATTAACACACTGCCAGAAGGACTCCACCTGGACAGATTGACAGGGGTTCTATCCGGCACACCCACGACAGCAGGTACTTATGACTTGACGCTAACGGTGAAGGACAATGACTCAGCCGAGGTTACCGAGACACTGGAGATGAGCGTGGCGGCAGCAGATTCTGGCGGAGATGGAGATGGCGGCGGCGGTGGTAGCCAGGGGCCACTGGGGCTGCTGATGTTAAGCGCTCTGTTGTTTGTATCACGACGCTTATGGCGCGCGGATATGGCGTTATTGACGAGGCCGTAGTGGGTGCGCGTTATATTTTAAAAGTAATATGTATCCCTTTGTGTGGCAGTGCCAGGCAAGGTGGGCAACGATAAGCTGTTTTATACACTCCTGGCGGCGGGTTTGTGGGTACTGATGGTGAAGCAACATTGATATTCGAAGTGCCAGAGGGGCGCCGGGTGCAGAATATGCTTTTAACTGAAGACAACAAAATCAACATATTTGGTGATTTTCGTCAGTTTGGTGTCAATGAGAAATTTAGTTTTGACATATGGGAGTTTATACGCGGACGGTGATTCTGCGTGCATCAGGAACGTGCATGTTCCTGATTAGTGCCTGTCCGGAAGCCGGGAAATTAAAAAAGTAGCGCAGAAAATCGCCCTCCGTTGCGGTTTTATTGAATGACAGAGCTTGGTAGTGACTCAGCGGCATGAGGCAAGCCCATCTGCTTATCACTCTCTTTTGCGGCGAACATGGTGTCAGGGATGGTGGCCTCGAGTCGCTGTTTACGCTTGATGAGGCTTGATGTTTTGATCAGCTCAATGCCTTGCTGTTGAAGTGTCGGTAGCATCTGTTCGAGAAAGTCGATGGTCTCGGGGTAAGGGTGGCCAATGGCAACAGCAGTGCCGTGACGCTTTGCAAGGATGAGCAGCCGCTTAAACTGTATGGCGATCTCTTTTTCAGTGCGGATGTTGTCGAGAAAGACATTGCGGTTGATTCTCGGGATCTCAAACTCGGTTGCGATGGTGTAGGCAACGGTATGTTCAGTGGTGCGGCTATCGACAAAAAACAGATCAGCGTGTTCTTCGCGGAGTGTTTGCATTAGCCAGGCCATCTTTCCCGGGTGTTGGGTTAGCAGGCTGCCCATATGATTGTTAATGCCGCTGATATGAGGGATTGCATGTAGATTCTCTTTCAATGTTGCAATGAAGTGTTGTTGTGACATGTCGAGTGTCAGCCCGCCTTTTCCCAAGTTGTTATCACCGACGGGTTGCATCGGTATGTGCACCATCACCTCTTTGTTTTGCCGGTGCGCCAGCTTTGCAAGGTGAATTGAATGGCTGGTATGTGGCAGGAATGCGTAGGTGATTTCACCTGGTAGTGCGACGGCGCGCTCACCGATTGCGCGCTGTTCGCCAAGGTCATCAATGATAATGCTGACTGCAGGCAGTGGTTGCTGGATATTCAGCGGAAGTGGGCGCTCAAAGCCCAGCTTTGCGTCGTCCGCCAACCCCGGTTTGATGCTGCTGATAACAAGCAGCAGTGTTAGTGTCAGGTGTAGCATCATTGTTGATGTATTGTATTTCAGTTGTTGACTGTTATTGGGTAAGGATGTGTAACCCTTTTAGCAGGTTGAGTGCTTCGTAAAGTTGATAATCCTGTTCGACACGATGCATGGCGGGTTGTTTATCAGCGTTGCCGGCATTACCTTTTTGAGTCTCCTGCCCACTGTCGAGGTGGCCGGCAAGGTCTGCCTCTGTCACCGGTTCAAACTCTGGTTCATTTGCTGTGGTTAGGTTGATGCGGTCCAGTGGAATATCCGGTACGATACCTTCTGCCTGAATCGAGCGACCTGCAGGGGTGAAGTAGCGGGCGGTTGTGAGCTTAAGTGCAGCGCCATTGTTCATCGGCAGGATTGTTTGCACCGAGCCTTTGCCAAAAGATTTACTGCCCATGATGACGGCGCGTTTATGATCCTGCAGTGCGCCGGCGACAATTTCTGAAGCAGATGCTGAGCCACTGTTTATTAGTACGATAAGTGGCGCCCCTTTGAGGGCGTCGTTGGGTGAGGCCTTGAACTCAAGGGCCGAGTCGTCGATGCGCCCTTCGGTGTAGACGATCATGCCCTGTTCCAGAAAGGCATCGGATACCTCGAACGCGGCATTTAATACGCCACCCGGGTTATTGCGTAGATCAAGAATCAGGCCATTCAGTGAACCATCGCTTTCCTGCATTAATTCGTTGATGGCTTCTTTAAGGTCGCTGCCGGTATGAGACTGAAACTGGGTAATGCGTACGTAAGCAAAACCAGGGTCGAGGCTTTCATATCGAATGCTCTTGACTTGAATGATGGCGCGGGTGATGGCGATTCTAAGTGGTCTATCGGTGCCATCACGAACGATCGTGAGTAAAATATCACTGCCTGGTTTGCCGCGCATGAGATTGACGGCTTCACGTAGTGTGAGCCCTTTTACGGGGGTGTCGTCGAGGCGGATGATGAGATCACCGGCTTTGACGCCTGCTGCAGCGGCGGGCGTGTCATCGATGGGGGAGACCACTTTGACAAAGCCATCTTCCATGCTGACCTCGATACCGAGACCGCCAAATTCACCAGAGGTGCCGACTTGCAGCTCTTTGTAGGCATCGGTATCCAGGTAGGACGAGTGTGGGTCTAGCCCTGAAAGCATGCCGCGAATGGCATTTTCCAGTAGCTCTTTGTCGGTGACATCTTCAACATAATTGTTTTTGATATTGGCGAAGACTTCAGTGAAGGCGCGTAGCTCTTCGAGAGGGAGGGTGTTGTTATCGTTGCGTTCTGCAAACACATGTTGGCCAATGGTCAGGGAGAAGCCCAGTGCCAGCCCGATGAGGATTAACAGGACATTGCGTGATTGAGATAGCATTGATATTTTACACTCCGTTTAGATTTGGTTTCGGCGTCCGCAGGGGTAACTTTATCAGAAATCACTGTTTTCGCTATATCCCCGTTGTCGCTAATATCCGGTTATTTACGTGCCAGCCATGGCCGGGGGTTTTGCGGTTTGCCATTCTTGCGGATTTCGAAATAGAGTCCTGAGTCACTGTGGCCGCCACTCTTGCCGACAGTCGCAATGGTCTCACCGCTCTCTACCCATTCCCCGACATCTTTATATAGGCTTTCATTGTGCCCGTAAAGGCTCATGTAGCCCTCACTGTGATCGATGATCACCAGCAAACCAAAGCCACGTAACCAGTCGGAAAAGGCAACTCTGCCGTAATGAACTGCGTTGACCGGGGTGCCTGTTTTGGCTTTGATAGTGATCCCCTGCCATTTGATGCTGCCACCGCCTTTGCGTCGTTTGCCAAAGCGATTGTTGACCTTACCACTGGCTGGTCGCAGGAGTTTGCCTTTGAGTTGGCTGAACTGTTTTATATTGCCGACGTCAGGTGGAATGTCTGCCAGTGCTTCACTTAGCGATTTTAATAATCGTTGAAGATCTTTACGTGCCTGTTCGAGTTGAACCAGCCGCTGTGACTGGTGCTTGATATCTTTCTGTATGCTGACAAGAATCTTCTGTCGTGAGCGCTGTTGTTTCTCTAACGCACTTTTTTCCCTTTGACGCTGTTGTTGCGCAGCCGTAATTTTTTGCTGCTTGCGTTGAATATCAGCTTCGATGTGCGAGAGCTCTGTAATGCGTTGATCGATCGCCTTGATATTGTGTGTACGAGACTGGTTCAGGTAGTCGTAATAAATCAGGGTGCGGCCAATTGCGGCGGGGTCTTCCTGATTGAGGAATAGTTTAGCGTAGCCCTGATTGCCCATCGCATAACTGGCTCGAATTTGTTGTGCCAGCAGTTGTTGTTGCTGTGCCAGTTCGCGTGATTTCTGTTTTTTCTCTTGTTGGCGATTGCGTAGATCACGCTTTTGTTGCTGCAGTTGTTTGGCCAGCTTTGCCAGGGAGCGGCTGATGTTGCCGATGGCTATTTCGCTTTTTTGCAGTTTGCGTTGTAGCTGATCCTTTTGGCCAGTGGATCTTGTGAGGGTTGCCCGAACGTCGCGAATTTGCTTTTTCAAGTGCAGCAGCTTAGCTTCTTTCGACAGCTTATTGTCATTGGCAAAAAGAGTGGGGCTGGTCGTTAACAGCAAAAGCGTTGCGAGCATGATGCCCGCAACGCTTGCGATAAGGCTTGTCGGTTGGGGCCCCGGCACCTGTAATCTCATGCCCTGTAAAGCGACGCAGTATCAGGGTACTGCACTGGCTACTTTAACTTCAGTAGTGAGCGTCCGGTCATTTCCGGAGGTTGTTCCAGTCCCATCAGGTAGAGCATGGTGGGGGCGATGTCCGAGAGACTACCGCCTTCCGAGATTGCCGCATCACGACCGATATAGAGCAGTGGCACTGGATTGGCGGTGTGTGCTGTGTGTGCCTGGCCTGTTTTATCATCACTCATTTTTTCTGCGTTGCCGTGATCAGCGGTGATCAGCAGTTCGCCACCAGCAGCAGTGATCGCTTCGTGAACACGCGCCAGGCAGGTGTCGATGGTTTCGATTGCCTTAATGCAGGCCTCAAGGTTACCGGTGTGGCCGACCATATCGGGATTGGCGTAGTTACATATAATGGTGTCGAACTTTCCACTGGCAATCGCTTCGATCAGTTTGTCGGTTAATTCTGCGGCGCTCATTTCCGGTTGCAGGTCATATGTTTTTACTTTTGGCGATTCGATGAGAATGCGCTCCTCTCCCTCGAAGGCACGCTCTTCTCCGCCATTAAAGAAAAAAGTCACGTGGGCGTATTTTTCGGTTTCGGAGATGCGTAGTTGCTGCAGCCCATGGTTTGATATGTACTCACCAAAAACATTTTTCATGCGAATCGACGGGAAGGCTATTTCGGTTTCCAGGCTCTTTTTGTACTCGGTCAAGCTGATGAAAACGCCAGGTTCTGGTCGATCTTTGATGGTAAAGCCTGTAAATTCGGGCTCGGCAAAGGCCTGGGAAATTTGTCGTGCACGGTCTGCGCGAAAATTCATGAAGATCATTGTGTCGCCAGGTGCAACACAAACTGCATCTTCCCCTGGCGGGGTAATGCTGGTGGGTTGTACAAATTCATCTGTCTCATTGCGTTGATAGGCGGCATCCAGGCCTTCGACAGCGCTGCCGGCCTGAAAAGCGGACTTGCCCTGGGTTATCAATTCATAGGCTGTTTGAATGCGCTCCCAGCGATTGTCACGGTCTAATGCAAAAAAACGGCCGATGATGCTGGCAATTCGCCCCCGGTGTTTGTGTTCGGTAAAAAGCGCATCTATTTCAGTCAGCCAGGGCGAGGCACTTTTGGGCGGCGTGTCGCGCCCATCAAGAAAGGCATGCAGGTAGACCTTCTTCGCACCTCTCTGCATGGCAAGTGTGAGAGCGGCCTTAATCTGTGACTTGTGACTGTGGACGCCACCGGTCGAGAGTAACCCCATTATATGCACTGCTTTATTGTTTGTAATTGCCAGGTCAATGGCGTTAACGAGTGCTTTGTTTTCAAAGAAACTGCCATCTTTGATCGCTTGATCAATGCGGGTTAGCTCCTGGTTGACCACGCGACCGGCCCCGAGATTAAGGTGACCAACTTCTGAATTGCCCATTTGATTGGCAGGAAGACCAACTTTGCTACCCGACCCGTGGATCAAGGTATGCGGGTTCCCCCCCCATAGCCTGTCCCAATTCGGTTTTTTTGCGTGGTAGATGGCATTATTATCAGTTTTTTCGCTTATACCCCAGCCATCCAGGATGATTAGCGTGGTTGGTTTGTAACTTATTGATTTTTTTTTGGAATCCATTTTTAAAGCGAAGTCCTTGTTGGTTTTTTTGTAAGAAAAATCCTATATTATGAGCTTTAGTTATCCGTTATAATATAAGTTAATGGCGGATTTGCTACGCTTTAATTGGGCTGATTTGATGTTCTTAAAGTTTAAGGTTGGATTTGTTGAAAAACAATTTTAATGGCTTTTTCGAATTAAATTAATAATAAATTGTAACTGGTTAAGGGTCGAATCGCCATGGGGAGGGTAAAAGAAGTGGGGAAGGTCGATGACCAGAACCTTGAACAGACATCAATGGTGTTCAAGGCTTTGGCGCATCCGCTCAGGTTGAAGGTTCTCTGTATGCTGGATGGGAATGGTGGGGAGGTTGCTGTGCAAGAGATTGTTGCAGCGACGGGCGCGTCACAAAGCAATATCTCACAGCACCTTTCCATAATGAAAGGTAAAGGAATTATTAAAGCAAGAAAAGATGGGAACCGGGTCTTGTATCGACTTGGCGATAGCCGCATGGTTGAGATATTCAGTATGATACGAGAGGTGATCTGTAATGACTAGTGTAGTGTAACGAGCAATGCGTAAACGCCGTTTTTTTCGACCATTTATGCCTTGCTGGAACAAAAAGCGGTTCTCGTGCAAAGGTCTCGGTCTGATTACATTTTTCCGCTGAAATTCTACTGTAGATGAGCTAGACTGCGTACTTTTGGTTTATCTTAAGTATTCGTAACTGTTCAGATTTTCAGGAGTGAGCTGAATAAGTTACAAAATATTCTTGATGTCTATGTTGTGTGCTGACGAATTTTGCGTGACGGCATACTGTTGAGTGGTGGTGATATGCAGCATTTTTTTGAGTTTATTGTAAACAATTGGCTTTTATTTTTGGCGTTGGTCATTGTGTTAACCTTGCTGGCGATGAATATGATTCGTCCTAAATTGTTGGGTTTTAAAGAGGTTAAGCCGAATGAGGTTGTACAGCTGATTAACCGTGATGATGCGGCTGTACTGGATGTGCGTGATAACAGTGCTTTTGAGAAAGGACATATCCTTAACGCTAAGCATATCCCTTTTGGCCTGCTGGAAGAGCGCTTGCATGAACTGGAAAATATGAAAGAGAGTCCGCTGGTGGTTTATTGCGAGGCAGGTCAGCAGTCAGCACGTGCTGGCGCTATTTTGCAGAAGCAGGGTTTTGCGTCGGTTTATAAACTGTCGGGTGGTTTAGTGACGTGGAAAAGTGCCAACTTTCCATTGAGTGTCGAGTCGTAGTCGTATTTATTTTGATGTCGGCGTTTCTCTTGCTCACTTGTTGTTGAATAACTGATGTTACGCACACCTCAGATAGAATGCGGTCTGTAGCGGACTGAAAAAATTGTAACCCATTGATTCATAATAGCCGGTGCGTAACATCAGTGAATAAAAATTAATTATTGTTATATTTTCGGTGGTGGATAATGTCAGAAGTAGATGAAAAAAAAGAGCAGGCCGCAGCTGCAGCTGGAAAGCAGTTTTCGATACAGAAAGTTTATATGCGGGATATCTCTTTTGAAACACCCAATACCCCACAAATTTTTCAGGAAAAGTGGGTGCCTGAAACCAATATGCAACTTGGAAATAAAGCGGTTGTGTTGGCTGAGGGTGTTCATGAGGTGATGCTTTCGGTGACGGTCACTGCGAAAATTGGTGACAAGACGGCTTATCTTGTAGAGGTTCAGCAGTGCGGTATATTTAATATCTCTGGTTATGCCCCAAAAGAGTTGTCGGCTATTGTGGGTAGTGTCTGTCCAAATACGCTATTTCCGTTCGCTCGCGAGGCAGTTTCGGATTTAGTGACACGAGGTGGTTTCCCGCAGTTGTTATTAACGCCAGTTAATTTCGATGCATTGTATGCGGAGTATGCGCAACAACAGCGTAAGCAGCAGGAAGGCGCTGGAGAGGTGCCAGTTCAGCATTGATTTGGTCGGTCTGAGGGGGTGTTGATGCTGGACGGAGAAGTAGTGCCTTATTCCCAGTTACCAATAGCGCTACTAGGCGCGGGGTCGTGGGGGAGTGCGCTGGCTATATTGATCGCTCGCAATGGGCGTGACGTGGTTTTATGGAGTAATGATGACACGCAGGTTGCAGCGATGCAGGAGCAGCGCTGTAATGCCGGTTTTTTTCCTGATATTGAGTTTCCTGCCAGTCTGAGTGTTAGCGCTGATCTGGGGCTGGTGCTAGAGAGCTGTGGCGACATTATGGTCGCAGTGCCAAGCGAGGCTTTTCGTTCTGTGCTGGCGCTATGTCAGCCTCTGATGAGGGTTGATGCTAGGCTCTCATGGGCCACAAAAGGGTTCGATTCTGGAGGTGGTAAGTTACTGCATCAGGTTGCTGCTGAAGTTTGTGGTGATGAAATGCCGTTTGCGGTTATATCCGGGCCTAGTTTTGCGCATGAAGTCGCTGTTGGCTTGCCGACGGCGCTAACGGTCGCTTCGAGTGATGCCCGGTTTTCCCGGGATCTTGCGAATGCGCTGCGCAATGATTGTTTTCGTGCTTATTGTTCAAGTGATGTTGTGGGTGTTGAGGTGGGCGGGGCTGTTAAAAACGTACTGGCAATCGCAGCGGGTATTTCTGATGGGCTTGGGTTTGGCGCGAATGCACGTGCGGCATTAATCACGCGCGGCTTGGCTGAAATTACTCGCCTGGGAGTCGAGCTGGGCGGGCAGGCCGATACCTTTACGGGTTTGGCCGGTTTGGGCGATCTGGTGTTGACCTGTACTGACAATCAGTCGCGTAATCGCCGTATGGGGCTTGCGCTTGCTCAGGGTGATACGTTGGAGCAGGCGTCGCAATCGATTGGCCAGACGGTTGAAGGTGTGCAGGCGGCAAGGGCAGTGCTGCTGCTGGCGCGTCAGTGTGGCGTCGAGATGCCAATTGCAGAGCAGGTGTATCGTGTCTTGCATGAAGGGTGCTCGCCACGAAATGCGGTCAGCGCATTATTTGAACGTGCTCAAAAATCAGAATGAGACCTTTGCGCGAGTCTATTTTCCGTTCCAGCTGCGTTGAAAAATGATCATTTATGGGTATCCTGCTCTAATCTCAAGGACAGCTGTAAACGCATATTTTTCGCCTTAAGCTGACAAATTTCAGCAGCAATCTGAACAGTGACATGCCATCTTCCACTATGCTGAATAGTCACGAATTTTCTTTCTTAAAATCGCATTAATAACAGGGTGTTGCGTATGTGATTTGTTTTGAAATAGGCACCATTTTTCTGGTGTGAGCCCCCTGGCTTTGATAATTCATTGATAATATTAAGTTTTATCTAATTTATAGCATTGTTTTTACTTGACAAATACGGCTATTTTGTGTTTAGAATCTCTGGCAGAATAATGAAGAATCAATGATAGTTTGAAGTGTTTGAGGGTGAGTGTAATGTTAAATAAAGCCTTTAGAGGCATGTTTTTAGCGGTAACCGGAATCTGGTGTATGGCTGTCTCCTGGGCGGTGCTGGCTGATTTCCAGTTTGGCTTTGTCAATGAGGCTGAGAACCAGGTTCTTACTATCGATTGTAATCGGGCAAGTGACGATTATCGCTGTGCGAAAAATAGTAAGACCAGTTCTTATCGTGACCCAACTCCATTTCTTCAGGAGGTGGTTTACGTTGAGGGTACTCGTTACTATCACAGCATTGTTGGTGACCCGGAGAGCGATTTTGCTCAGGAGGTTTATATTCAGGCCAGTGGTTGTTGTTTCCAGGCAAGCAGGTTCTATTTTCCAAAATCAGCCAGTAATCGCAGGGGCCCAACTGAGGGGAGTGGTTCAGGTAACCCTAATCGGATGGTGATGCGTAACATGGTTAGCGATGAGCAGATGACCCAGTGGTTTTTGAAAGATGCTCTTCTGTTTAAACCATTAATTACCCAGGTGGTTACCGATGCTGATGTGAAAATGGATTTTAAGATTGATATGACGATGCTTGATTACGGTACAATAGATACACCAGGGCTTGTTTCAAACCAGTTTGAATTACTGAAAGATAATCATGGTACTTCTGGGGATTATGATAACAATGACATTCCGGGTTTCTTCAGCGATAAGTCGGAGGTTAGTCAAACGGTAAGTGGCGGGCAATATACGTATACTGCGGGTTCTGATGAAGGCGGCAGTGGTGGTGAGTACAATTACTGGTATGGTGCTGGTTATCTGGAATATTTGGCCCATCATAACCTCTTTCGTCGTGATGATCAGAATGAGGGTTATCAAATTCGTAGATGAAAGCGATGGTTCTAGCGGCCGGGCGTGGTGAGCGTATGCGCCCGTTGACAGATGTAACGCCAAAGCCGTTGTTAAAGGTTGGCGGGGATTATCTTATCGCCTATCATCTTCGTTCGCTTGTCGCGGCGGGGATTACTGAGATTGTGATTAACCATGCCTGGCTGGGTGAGCAGCTCGAGCAGGCGCTTGGAGATGGTCGCCAGTACGGCGCACAAATTCATTATTCTGCTGAAGGCGATGTGGGCCTTGAAACCGCTGGTGGTATTAAACGCGCGCTACCGTTGCTAGGTGATATGCCATTTTTGGTGGTGAATGGTGACGTCTGGAGTGATTTCCCATTTGCATCATTGCCTGAAATACCTGCGGGCCAGGCGCATCTGGTGTTGGTCGATAATCCACTATTTCACCTTGAAGGGGACTTTTCATTGCAGCAGGGGCAAGTGCAGAGCGATGGAGGCCCGAAGCTTACCTTTAGCGGGATTGGGCTCTATCGCGCTGAATTGTTTGCAACACTGCCTGAAGGACGAGCTCCTTTAGCGCCACTGCTGAGGTCGGCAATGGTGACGGGGGCTGTCAGTGGCGAGCATTATAGTGGTGATTGGCTTGACGTCGGTACGCCAGAGCGTTTAAGTGCGCTTGACCAGGCGCTTTTGGCGAATAAGTAAAGAGTCTTCGGTATATGTGAACCCCATCACTAATGTTTAAACGCCATGTTAGTGATGGGGTGTTAACTACAGGTGAGCTAGATGCCTTGTAAAATGTTGTGTAACTACTCAGCTTACCCCTGAGATCCGCCATTTCTGCGTTAAAAAATGTTTATTTACACCTGTAAACGCACATTTTTCGCCTTGAACTGACGAATTTCAGAGGTAATTTGAGTAGTTACTGCAAAAATTTACCACTTGCTGAGTAGTTACAATGTTGTTTAGTTTTATTCACTTAGCAGCCCTTCATAGCGGTCAACTGATTAATTTAGGATGATGAGTGGTGCTGTTTTAATTCGCTATAAAGCTGGTCTTTGAGGTTTAGGCGTTTAACCTTAAGGCCGAGCATGCGAGCATCTGTGGTTGGTTGCTTCTGCTTTTCAAGCACGTGAATGGTTTTGTTCGTGTGCTCATACTCTTTTAGAAGGTTTGCAAAATCACCACCTAAATCTTTTAGCTGATGAATGGTGTGTTGCAACTCAGGGAATTCATGAGTCAGTCGCTGCCGTTCTCCGTACATACTATTGGTCTCCATATGTGTGGTTCAAAGCGTTTTCCACCGGTTTTTTTGCGTTAAATCACGCGCCGGAAGAGCAGCTTGTCATGTTGCTGCGTCCACAGTCAAGGCCTTGAGTTGAGCGGATTGGCTGGAGGAGGGCTGTTTTTAGCAGATGCTGATGGAATTCAATTAGTTGAAAATAATGGTCTATTATTTGCTAATGCGGGCGATTTGGCCGTAATGGATTAGCCGCTTGCAAGCAATTCATTTTTTTCATCATCAGGAAAGTTGTAGCCCCACTCTTTGATGAGATGTTTTTCCTGGATACGTAGCTGATTTTTGCGCGCAAATTGTAGAATGAAGCTAAATGCTTCTGGATCGTTGAGGCTGAGGCCTCTGGCAACAATCAGGCAGCGTGCGCCGTTGATGATGCAGGGCTGTACATGTTCCGAGTAACGTAATTTATGGTCAGAACCGAAACTGGCTAATGCGGAGGAGATGCGCTCAACCCAGTCTGATGGGCGGAACTTTTTGCCGTCAATGCAGACGCCCTCAATGATAATCTGATTGTTCCCTGAATTATGCGACATCTCTTTCTCTTACGGTGCGGCAGATATTATATTCGTTGAGCTGGTGTGGCCGTGAGCCGCTTGCGAGCGATTATACCTATATCGCACCCGAATTGATAAAGTTTAATAATGCGCATGGGTGACTATTGAATAGCGATCTTTATTGCGCGAGCGCGAGCGGTATGAATCTCGTCAGCAAGTGCTTTACCGCTATGGCCCTGTGCAACGATAGTGCGAATATCAACTGCGTTTGCGACGTGACAGGCGAGTGAGAAAAGTGCTGCCTGTGGATAGTCGCAGGCCTCATAACCGGTGCGCCCGCGTGCATCTGCTTTGCAGGCAGTGAGGAACTGTTCAAGGCGTTCGGGGCGACGAAAGGCGTCGAGTGATTCTAATGTCTTTAGCAGCGTGGTTGAGCGGAGTTCGGCTGCACGGTGGCAATGTGTGTGATAACGCGCGACGAGTATCGCAAGTGTCTGGAAGCGTTTTGGAACGCGCATTCGTTTGCAAAGTGTCTCTGTTAATTTCACGCCGCGCTCTTCATGGCCGTAGTGGCTGGGCCATTTGTCACGTGGCGTATTGCCTTTACCCAGGTCGTGGCAGAGAGCGGCAAAGCGAACTTCTGGATCAGTGCTTAATAGTGCGGCGCTATCAAGCACCATCATGGTATGAATCCCTGTGTCGATTTCAGGGTGGTAGTGTTCTGGTTGCGGTACGCCGAAGAGTGCATCGACTTCTGGCAGAATGCGTGCGAGTGCACCGCATTCGCGCAGTGTGGTGAAAAAGGTTGAGGGGCGTGGTTCATTGAGCGCACGCTCAATCTCGCTCCAGACGCGTTCGGGCACCAGTGCATCTACCTCATCGGCTGCGACGATCTCCTTTAGTAGCGCTTGCGTCTCATCCGCAATTTTAAACCCTAGTGGTACCAGGCGTGTGGCAAAGCGCGCGACGCGCAGCACCCGCACGGGGTCTTCAATAAAGGCGGGCGAGACATGTCGCAGTAACTGCTGTTGCAGGTCCTGGGCGCCGTTGAGTGGGTCGACCAGATTGCCACCAGAGGTGAGTGCCATTGCATTGATGGTGAGGTCGCGGCGTTGGAGGTCTTCTTCCAGGGTGACATCCGGTGAGGCGTGGACTTCAAAGCCGGTGTAACCTGCGGCTGTTTTGCGCTCGGTGCGGGCGAGCGCATACTCTTCTTTAGTTTCGGGGTGCAGGAAGACGGGGAAGTCCAGCCCGACCCGGGTATAGCCCTGAGCAAGCATCTCTTCCGGCGTTGCCCCCACTACTACCCAGTCGCGATCTTTGATGGGCAGTCCCAGCAGTTTGTCGCGAACGGCACCGCCGACCATGTAGATTTCCATGTGTGATAGTGCCCTGGTTATGTAGATTAATCGTCACGTCCAGCATAGAGACGGAAACGATCAAACTGGCCGCGCTGATTCTGGTTCATCAGGTAGCGAGGTATGATCGCTTCCATCGGTTGCGGTGTAATGTTAAAGATGGCGGGAAATTTTTCTTTGCTAACGCTATCGACCTGCATTGACAGGTAGTTGTCGTAGGTGAGCGGTTTGCCTGGCACGATGCTCATGATGCGTGCCATTAATTTTGACATGCCGTTGCCAAGCGGGATCACCTTGCGACAAATGCCGAGGGTCTTGATCGTAAATTCCACTAGCTGTTGCAGGGTGTAGACGCGAGGGCCGCACAGGTCGTAACGTTGTCCGAAGGTTGCTTTTTCATTGAGAGATTTGACGACCACATCGACCACATCGTTTACATAGATTGGCGCAAAGCGTGCGTTTGGGCAGGCGAGTGGCAGGTGTATGACAAATTTAAGCAGTGATGCGAAGCGGTTGAAAAGGTTGTCGCCAGGGCCAAAGATCACGGAGGGACGCAGGCTGGTCACATTGATCCCTTCATCGGCGCCGGTATGAATGGTGTCTTCACCTTCGCCCTTGCTGGTGAGGTAGCGGCTGGGCGCTTTGCCTGCGTAGGCGTTGAGTGCGCTCATATGAATCACACGATCAATGTTGTTGGCGACGCAGGCATCAATGATCATGCGCGGCAGATCCACATGCAGGCGTTGAAAGGCGCCTTTTTTACTCTCATTCAACACGGCGACCAGGTTGATCACTGCACTGCAGCCAGCGAGATGCTGATGCAGGTTTGAGAGGGTCATGATGTCAGTATCGATGACACTGACGCGTGGCAGTACCAGCAGTTCACGACAGCGTTCGCGGTGCCGTGCCAAAATACGAACCTGGTAGCCCGCTTCCACCAGTGTGCGCACTAAATGTTGCCCGACAAAACCGGTTCCTCCCAGAACAGCAATAATTTTGTTATGTGTGGCTGCAACCTTTGGATACATCTGCCTCTCCCCGTTGATCTTGAAAATTAACGTTAGCGCATGTCGATCTTGCCATTTTTTAAAAGGCGCTATACTGATCTCCGGGATTTTAGCACTCTAACGAGGAGTTCGGGTAGACGATGATCGAGGCACTGCTCTGTTATTTGTTGCTGGGTGTTGTAGCGGGAACCTTCGCCGGGGTGTTGGGTATTGGTGGCGGACTCATTATTGTGCCGACCCTGGCAATTATTTTTAAGGCGCAGGGCTTTGATCAGAGCATCATCATGCACCTCGCGCTGGGGACTTCACTGGCGACGATTGTGGTGACCTCGCTGTCATCGATCCGTACCCATCACCAGCACGGGGCGGTGCAGTGGCCGGTTGTGGTTCGCTTGAGCGGTGGGATTATGGTGGGCGCACTGTGCGGCGCATTTTTGGCTGGCCAGCTTGCCAGCGACTGGTTGCAGAAAATATTTGCGGTATTTGCGTTGTTGGTGGCGCTACAGATGGCACTGGCATGGCGACCTGAGGGGGTGCGTCATCTGCCTGGTCGAGCGGTGCTGGCGGGTGTGGGTGGTGTGACTGGTATGGTATCTGCGGTGGTTGGTATTGGTGGTGGCACGATGACAACGCCGTTTTTGTTGTGGTGCCACATGGCGCTGCGTCATGCGATTGCGACCTCTGCGGCATGCGGCTTGCCGATTGCAGTGGCTGGCGCGCTGGGTTACTGGCTGGCTGGAACGGATGTGGATGGTTTGCCCGAGTGGAGCAGTGGGTATCTGTATTGGCCTGCATTGATTGGTGTGGTGGCAAGTAGTGTTGTATGCGCTTCATTTGGCGCGCGTATGACGCATCTGTTGTCGGTGGTGGTGTTAAGAAGGGGGTTTGCGCTGCTGCTATTTGTTATTGGGCTCTATCTGGTTCTAGTATAACGAGTCTGTTTTCCGTTCCAGCCGCGTTATAAACCTAGAAACCTCAGTTGGATCACGAAAGTCTGCGCAAGTGCTTGGTGCACCTAGCAAAGCAGAAAAATGTCTCATCACCCATAAGGTGACCACGAATTTTTATGCTTCACTATGCACACCAATATCTTACGCCTCTTTTTCGCGCCCAACTGAGGTTTCTAGGATAAATGATCTCAAGACAGCCATTTACTACGTGTAAACTCCATTTTTTCGACCATTTATGCCTTGCTGGAACGAAAAGCAGTTCTCGTGCAAAGCTCTCTGTCAGGTTTAATGTTGGGTTCTGGATATTAAGTAGCGGGGAAACGTATCTAATAGCCGATACAGGTAATGTGGGTGGTTAACGCTATGATGTAACTGATGTTACGCGCTAACCCCCAATTTTGTTATTATGTTTTGTATGAAAAATACAGATATATTCGACCTTTATACCGATTATTTACTGACGTCATTTAGCGCTACGACTGCGACA
>Ga0316203_1000121_pt1:5000-140606 | contig 140606 bp, 101 predicted proteins | sample 6monrhotite_MG_FD_204940 | JGI IMG/M metagenome (GOLD analysis project Ga0316203, IMG submission 204940) | Microbial mat bacterial communities from mineral coupon in-situ incubated in ocean water Damariscotta River, Maine, United States -... | ecosystem: Environmental > Aquatic >... | reverse complement strand
TTTTTCACTTACTGCCCATTTCGAATAACCAAGTATTCACTTCACGCCTTGTGCGCGAACCACGGTATTTCAACACTCACCCCGCCTTCACCGACCAGTACAAACATTTTCTGGCCTCCCTGCAACCAGCACCTGCCACGCGACAATCCACCCTGGCGGGCAGTAAACCCTTGACCCGGCGTTTTTACACCGCGCATACCAGTTTTGAAATCCCGATTCCCGCCGATGCCGATGGCAATAACCAATGGCTCATTGAACATGCCGCCAAACGCTCGGAAAAATGGCAACTACCCGAGGGGGAACTTGTGGTTATTTACGATCTTCAAAGTGGCTATGATTTCCTGCCCAAGCATGAAAACGCCAAATTAAAATCCGACGCTAAAGGCCTGGTGGATAACTTGCCCGGCGTCATAACCTCAATAAACCCCGATGCCACCATTCCCCTACTGCGCTACGTTGAAGTCCCCTTTGGTGATTTCGCGCTGTATGGGCGTTATAGACAACCCTCGGCGACATCAGACTATGCCAGTATTGAATTAGCCACTGCCTATAAAAAAGGAAAAGTACTAAAAGTCAGCTTCTCCGGCACCCCGGCCTTAATTCAACAATACGAACCTTACCTACTGGGCTGGGTCAGTCAGATCAAGGTGATGCAATAGTGTTGCAAACCCGGGGCGGCAATGGGACACAGGTCATCGCTCACTCGGCTGACCGGCCCCCGCCACTTCCCGCCAATGCTTAACAGGCAGGTTGTTAGCCACACGCTGTTTAGCAATCACCGAGCAGGGTTGAAGCAAGCCCCACCGTGTCATTACGTGTATCAACCCCCACAACACGGGACACCGTCATTAACGTACATCTCTTTATTAATCGCAACCAGGTGCTTGAATGCCCTTTAAACAAGGTCCGAGAGGGGGATGGCACCGTGCCCCTTAAGCAGTCAGGAATAAGCCGCCAGGAAGCGCGGTTAAATGAGCAAGCTAAACCGACCGGAGAAATTATCACCCAAGGCAACGTTATTCATGCCAACATGTGCACCGATTAAGAGGCCATTGAACAAACTCAACAACCTTGTCGCTTGCATCAACACCGGCCCTGGATTCTGTAAATGACATCCAGGCTACCGGCTTAACTAGGCGGTAGATGGTTCCCCTAGCGCTGCCTTTCAACGTAGGGTCATTATGGCGTCGAAAACGTGTCGTATAGCGGAACGTTTAGCGCGTTGAATCACTATTCTGTTTACTATACCCAACGCGTTTGAGAATTAGGTGTTTAGAGTGCGTCATTTTTTGTTCGTGGCTAGGCGCGACAACGCCGCCATGGACAAAAAGGGGCGTGTTATAAATACCTAATGCTTAAACGCTTTGGGTATATGCTAGGGGCGAAGGGTTATTCGTCCGGTACCATTGTGGCGATGGTCATGACGAACAATGAGGCATCCGTAGGGCCGTGTTCAGATTGTACTGATTCCAATAGGCTGAACGAGCCAGGTATTGCGGATGCGGGTTTTTGTCTGAAAATAAGTGTTACTCTGGATTTCATGGTGATATCGAGAATATAGCGGTTGTTGTGTTTAGTCCAACCCAGAAGGGCGATTTTATTGCCGTTATCCTGTACCGCGCTGGATAGCAGTTTAATAAAATCACTAATTTTTAATGAGTATTCGGAAATCCACGGCGTTACTACTAATTCAGATTGTAAGAACTGCTGGCTTGGCTGGATATGGGGGGCAGGCTGGGGTTTGTCATCAGTGGCTTTATTCCATGGCTTGTTGGTAGTTTCCTGATTTTGCCTACCGGTATGGGGCGTCAGCTCGTCGTTGTGAGGCTGTGTTTTTGTGGTTTGTGTGGCGTTTGTCGCTTTAGTAAATAATGCGTCATAACAGGCCAGGCGTTGTTCCGGGGGCGTAGTCTCGGCGCATGTTTCGATGGCCTGATTCATTTCGGCGAAGCTTATGCCACTGTTGATTCCTAAGATTAGTGTTATGGCTAGTGCACAGTGACCTTTCATCGATGGATGTCGCCAGAAACAGTGTTTTGCGTATATAGCTGCCGATATTCGCATTTTGTCAGGGTTATTTATCAGGGTTATTTTATCAGAGCTATTTTATCAGGGTTTCCTCACCAAGGTTTATCTGTACCGGTACCATAGTCACTGGTATTCCAGCGCCGGGGACCATTGGAGTCCAATTGCAGTTGACCATTACCGGCTTGTGAGCCTTTAGGCCTTGCCTGGACCGTGTAGGTGGTGGCGGTGCTGGCGGCAATGGATAGATCATAATATTTTGTATTGCCATCAATAGGGGCCTCGTTAGGGAAAATACCGGTTGTCCCCAGCGAGGCACCTACATAGGTGTTGTTTTGGGTATAGTAGCGCTCTAAGGCATTGGATAAGCCCAGCAGCGCGCCTTGCGCATCCGCACGTCGGGTTTTGCTTACCTGCTCCTGGTAAGAGGGGTAAGCAATTGATGCGATTATTCCCAATATGGCCACGGTAATGATGAGTTCAATTAACGTAATGCCTTTTGACTTTTTGTCCACGTTATTGCTCCTGTTTACGTTATTGCTCCTATTTACGTAGTTACTCCCGTCCACGTTATTACTCCTTGTGCGCTCTGGTTTAAGGTGAGCCGGGTATCTAATCGATATACCAGCGGGTTTTTCTGGGTTTGAGCAATAAGCCAGGGTCGGGGGCTTTTTCGGTACCAATTAATATAACCGGTCCGTTTTCATGAAAGATAACACTGGGTTCAGGGGGGATACCGCCTCGAACCAATTCCATGCGCCGGTCTATTTTGGTTAAATCGCCGCCGGAGGCGTTAAAGTCGTATACCGGGGTGCCATCTTCTATGTTTATTAAGTAGGCGCGAGCCGAACCCTGGCTGGGCGAACAGGCTGCTGCCGCCGTGGCGACCGGGGTATAGCTGGTGAACATGACTTTGCCGGTGAAGGTGATGGATTTGGCCAGAATTTTTTCACCTGCAAAAGTGCCGTTTTCTTCCTTCATGTAGATATACAGCCCTTGTTTTGCCGCGAGTGCGGTTTGCGCCACGGCAATTTCTGATGTGGTGCCTTCGCCAATAACATTGGCACTGGCATCATAGAGGTCGCTGAGGGTGACGCTGGTATATACCGCATCGCCGCTATGATCCAGCGCCGGCCCAAAAACATTGGGATCGCGAACGACGAAAAATATATCGCGAATGTCGGTGTTTAATGGGTGCGAACGATAACCTGAGCCAATGGCGATGTTGATATGCGTTTTGTATTTGGATAATGACGCATCCGGTGTGTAGTAAAAACGCCGGTTTTCCGCAGCAGTGTTGCCGCCAAGCTGTGCAATGATGCCGCCAGTGACCAGGTTGGAGGCTCCGGTGTTGTTGGTGTTGTCGATATCAAAGCGCCACAGTTTGCCCCTCATGTCGCCCACATACATACGATCCTTATAACCATCACCGTCAGTATCGATGACGCGTACGTCCGAGGGGATACTATTTGTCATGGTGCTGAGTACCAGGTTGGGGTCGGCGCCGTTACTGGAGCCAGCGGGGCCTGCCTGCCATATTTTTGCCCCGGTTGTTGCGTTGACCATAAACACGGCCCGTCCCATGGTGTCATCCTGGGCAAGTGTGTTGCTGTCTTGAGCGGTGTCATAACCACCGCCAAACACTAGGACCATGGTGTCAGTGCCGTTTAGATTGATCTTGGCTTTTGTCATGGCAGACCATGATTGACCTAGTTCACTAAAATCACCAACCCCTCCTTTAATCGTCCATTTTAATTTGGGCGCTGACCGGGTTGTTACGTCAAGGGCGTAATAGTTACGGCCACCGCGGCGCATTCCCTGGTAAATATAAGCATGTTCATTGGTTTCAAGAACATCGGCGGGGGTGTATATGATACCGTTACCATTTACATCATTAACCCAAGAGGTTAGTGGCCCGTCAAGACCATAGGGATGGCTGATTCCGCTTAGGTCATCAAACAAGATGGCTGCTGTGCTGAGTAGTTCCTGGGGGACAAAGGTGAAAAGCTCGGTACCGTTAGCGCTGGTGATAGCTTGCAGGTGTCCTTGATTGGTGCCGGCATAAAGTGTCATGTCCGGGCTGGCTTCTGTGCCGCCATAGGTGATTAACACCGGTTTAGCGTGCAGCGGATCGGACATGCGTCGACGAATATCGGTTACATCCGTATCGGTGTCATCATCTAGCAGATCAACGCCGCGAGTCCATTGCAATAGGTCAGTGCGCCGGGCATCGGTCATGCTGGCATCACCGAGCATGGTTTTGGTGATGGCGGTATTGTTCTCGTGCAGGGCATGGCTGGCGTCGCTCAATACGGCGTTGTTGGGATCCGTCGTACTCGTATAGGTATAGATGGTGCGGGGTAGGCTAAGCCTGCTGGCAGCGCCACCTTTTTTAACTTCGTCACCGTCGGGAGCGTCGGCCACGGCTGTCCAGAAGCTGGTCGCTGAGCTTTTAAAGAACCCGGTATTCGCGTCAATGGCGGCGGTGCCGTCTGCATCGACGATAATGGGAGGGGTGCCGTCGAGTTTGAAGCGTTTGATGTTGCCGTTCCAGTGGGGGCGGTCATTGGGACGAAACAGGGCGTAATACAGTTCGTCGCGATGGGTGAAGCGGTTGAAGGCGTTGACTGAAACCGCAGGCGCAATAAATGTGGTATTGATGGCCAGAATTTCGGTGAGTATGGAGGTGAATACATCTGTCAGGCCTGCTGTGTCATCTGCCTTATAATATTTGCCCCCGCCTTTTGTGGCGGCATTGCTTAACAGGGTTTGGTCGGTGTTAAAGCCAATGGTGTAAGTGATAATGTTTTGTTTGTCGTCTAAGTTGCTGCAGTCTTTGGTGTACATGTAATCGGCGAGTTCGTCCAGGCAGTTGCCATTACAGGATGCCGCACCGGTTACGGTGGAAAAACCGGTTAAGGCTTCTATGCGACTGTCGGCGTTGGTGTCGTAGGTGGGTTCACCGTCGGTGAGCAGTACGACGAAGTTTTTCTGGCACTGATATTCAATGGGGCTTTGATAATTGGCGGTGTTGCTCGGGTCTAATACGCCAGCGACATTGTGGGCTGGGTCGGTATCATCGCCAAAATATACTGCGTCGCCACGGTAAAAAAGATAAGACTCATAAAGTGCTTCGGATAAGGGGGTGTAACCATTGGGGGTCAGGGCGTTAACGGCGTCTTTATATCCGGTACGGGTGGCGTCTGTTAACTCCTGCATCGGCATAATGAAGTAGCCCCCCTTATTGGCGGACTGACTCTTATTGTCAAATCGCATGACGGCGACATTAATGTTGGAGATACTGTCCATTAAGTTGGAAAACACATCTTGTACGATTTCCAATCGGGTTTGGGTCAGCGAGGTGTTGGCGCTTTCCCGCCAGTTAAGATAATTGGCGCTGTAGAGTGTGTAGGTTGATCCTACATTGTTCCAGTTGATGGCGTCGTTGCTGTTGTTGCGCCAGGGGCCGCCGTCATTTTCGTCGGCTGGGTATAAGTTGGTGGAGGCATCGGTTTCTCCGTGTACGCCAAAATCCGCGATACATTCCACAGGGTCATCGTGACTGCGGCTACTTAGATCATCCCAGCGGTCTTCGTTTCTGCGGCCGCGATAGCGTGCCGCTTTAGCAACATAATAACCCGTGCCGGTATTGCCGAGTGCTGTTTCTGAGTCTTTACATTTGTTAGCGGTGGTGAGTATATACCGGTCGGTGTCGCAGCTGGGTGGAGTGCCTCTTGAGCTCCAGTAAATTCTACCGCTGGCACAGTCTCCGGTGTAGGTTGTGGCGGGATTGTAAACGCCATTTGTGGTGGTGGTGGTGACATCATTGCTCATGCTGCCCGAGGTGTCGATGATAAACACCAGGTTGGGCTTTGCTTCGGAGGGCGTGGTGCTGCCACCGGTATAAATTTCGATATCTTCGGCTAGGGCGGGTGAGCCAATGCACAAAACCAGGCCGGCAATAATGGCATAAGAGGATAATTGTGGTGAAATATTTTTCATGTGTTGCCTCGCTTACGAAATACTGAGCAATAAGCCTTTTATTTAGCTAGTTTGATTACCAATGGATTCGGATTACCCGGTTTTGGTCTTGGTCGTAGATAACGGTTCCGGATGTCCCTGAATAGCGGCGGATATGTCCTGGCGGAATTTGTTCGTTGTTGTATAGAAAACGGGTTCTGTTATTAATGTCTAATTCCAATGGACATTTTTCACAACCGGTGACATGCGCCGTGCCGGTCTGTTGCCCATGGCCAAGTGTGACTGAAATTTTATCGGCTTCGGCGGCTTCAGATTGCGCGATAATTTTTCCGACTGCCACGGCCGAGGTGCTAAACGATACCATAGCAATGAAAATCACAAGACAAGTCATAACGTATATGCTTAACGCGTGGTGTGATTTTACGTAGGTATACCGTGCTCTACTATACGTCGGTTTGCTACACATAAGTTTTTTGGGCATGTGTTTGCTGGGTATGGGGTTGTTAGGTATGGGGTGATTCATCATGATTGCTGACCTCAAATCATTTTCATTTATTAACAGGTGTTTAGAGCGGAACGCCGGGTGCCGGGCGTTCAATGCTTTGTATGTGGGTGGTTGTGGTGGCGGTAGCTGCGATGCGCGCATTGGATTGGATCTCAAATGTGAAGCAATTCAATTCTTCAAACGATGTTTCCGGGCATGCACCATTGCCTCTGTAAATAATGGTGGCGGACGTCGTTAAGGTGGTATTGTCCAGGAAGTCGTTAGGGTCCATGTCGGCGGTTACAACCGTGCTGTTGTCATTGAGTCCAGAATTAAGTGATGCCACGAGTGGGTCATTGGCCGCGCTATAGAATGGGTTGCTGTTTGCGCCTGCGCCGCCTGCGTCGCCAGCAATGATGGTTCTTTCGATGGCGGACTCTGCACCCTGAAATGCCAGGGTGTAATGTTCAAAGTTTTGCGCCATCCGCTCTTCAAGGTTGGTGTTTGAAAGCGCTGATACGCCAATCATGGTGAGTACCAGCAACATCATCAGGCTAATGATTAATGCTGCCCCTTGCTGGTTATTGCTGTTGTTAATTGTGTGCATGCTAATCTCTTTGGCTAAATGTGCTTGTTGTTAAAAAGTGGCAGGGTTTCTTAGGTTGATGGTGCGTGTATAGGTCTGGCGTATCAGGTTGTCTCTCAGCGGCCCAATCGGCGGTGTATTGAGCAATACATAGGTGCCTGTGTCTGAGCCGCCGACGCTTTGTACTGTGTTGGCGAGGATGGCCACCCGTACACTAATAACTGAGTTTGCCACCACGATGTTGTCTGCACTCACGTAACGATTGGCTACACCATCTGCGTCGGTATCCTGGCCATAAAGAATTTGTAGGTTTTCGATACCTTCCGCCAATACACCTGCGGTGGCATCTCCGTTACCAAGGCACATGAGGTTGGTGCCGTCGATGAAATAACGGTCAGTGGCGGTGCCACCGGTTGCGTTTCCCAGGCAATCCGTTGCTGATTCATAATTTACCTCGATGGTATCGCTGGCCTGGCCGGAGGTGGTGGTAAAACCCAAATCAGTATTCTCAGTAGTATTTTCGGCTGTGTTGGCATTATTAAAGGCGATAATGGGGGTCAGGCTGGTGGTATAGCCTGCCATGCCGATGTTCTGCGCCATTATGTCCAGTGCGAAGCGGGCGTTTTCCTGTAAGCGTCCCAAGCCATTTTGCAGGTTATACGTGGTTTTGCTCCCGAGAAATATCTGCATTACCCCAGCTAACAAAATCAGGCTAAGAGTGATTGCGACCATAATTTCAACCAGGGTAAATCCCTGTTGCGCTTTGGCTGGGGTGCAACGTACTGGCGGCTTAGGAGTGTTCATCGTATAAGGTTCGCTGCGTTGAATTTAGGGTTGGATTGTCATGGAGACATTCTGAATGATAGTGGCGCTGGCACCACCTCGTTCGGGATTGACCTCCGACCAGCCTACGGTAATTGTATGGGGTGAGCGATTGGTGCAGGCATCGGCGTCTGCGCCTGATGGCGGATCGGTGTCTACGCAAGTCACCGCTACGGTGGCCTGAGGCAGCGCTGCTGATACCCCTCCGGCACGGTTGCCCACTGAGGATACGCCACAGAACCATACGTTAAGGTCGTATGCCGCCATTTGCGCCGAATTGCAGGACTCGGCCGCGGTTATTGCACTGCTGGCATTGATGAATTCGGCGCAATAGGGGGATGGCAAGGTATTGCAGTTGATGTTGGTTGTAGAGTTTACCGCCATAAAAAGGTTGTTGTCCACGGCGCTTATATTGGCCCGCATGCGTTCGGCGATATCATTGGCCAATAACGTGGCTTGAGTACGATGGGTGGCGCCATTGGTGCTCCGCAGCCCGGTTAGCTGCATTGCTGCCATTCCTAATAAGCCAATGGATAGGATGACGACTGTCACTAATAGCTCAATCATGGTGAGCCCTGTGTTTTTGTGAACGTCTGGACAGTGAGATTTATTCATACGATTATCCACCAGTTACTTACGGGCAGGTTTGGGGGACTACTGAGACGCGGCCAGTGGCAGCAAGGCTGATTAATCGCCCGGTTTCGTTACTGCGCTCATCGCACAGCGAGAGTGTGTCGGCGGTATTGGCTCTGCCGCTGGGTTGATATTGGTATGTGTTAATATTGCCGTTGCTATTGAGTGTCGAGCTACCCTCCAGTGCGGCGAAGATGCGTAAGGTTGCGCCGCCGTCGATGACAACATTCCAGCCCGGGCCCCATTCGTCACCGGTTACGCTTGAATCTATTGCTACTACATTGATATTGGCCCGGCGTTTAATGGCTTCGCTTCGTGCCAATGTCATGGCGGACACGAACTGGTTGGTTTGTGTTGTGAGTCGGTTATTTTGGATCATTGTGGTAAAGCTGGGAGCTGCCATGGTGAGGATGAGTGTGGCGATGGCGAGTGTTGTTAATAGCTCGATAAGGGTGAAACCAGACTGAGGTTCACTGACCGTTCCGTTTGCTTGGGGGTGTACTGGTGCAACCAAGGCATTGGCCTGGGGCGAGCAGGGTGATTGCAGCGCCGTTGATTGATACGGCAGGCAATCCAGATAGGTTTCAGTGGGTACGTCATTTTTATACATGGTGGTGCTCGATGGTTTACTCCTGTTACTTTGTAATATCGGATAGGGGGGGCAGATTCGTAAGTCAAATGCTGCCCGTTTATCCCATTACTGGGACCGTTTGTCATTATTGTGGCGAATTTGGATCGTTTTTGCGTTGAATAGGCCAATTTAGCCTACTGAGACGAGGGTCTGTTATACTCGGCGCAAGCGTGTAACGAGCGATTATGCTGCGGCATTGGGAAATACCTTTGCTTTTTAGGCGGTATACACCATTACCTTAAATTCATAATTACCTTAATACATAATCACCTTAATACATAATCACCTTACATTACAGAATCCGGATTAATGACCATGTATTTTCGAACTGTTGCAGCAACAATTTTTGCTTTCATCGGTATTTTTGTGGTTGGTTGCAATCAATCTATGTCCTCCTTTGATCTGGAGCCGACGACGAATAAGCTTTTTAAGGCTCTGGAGGCACAGGATGTTAATACGGTGTTATCCTTTTATTCTGATACGTTTTACAAGGGGATGTCCAAGGAGCATTGGACGCATCGGTTACAGCAATTTTGGGAAAAAATGGGGCCTATTGAAAGTTTTCGGCTCCGGAACAAACAGGCTGATACCCGCTTGAGTGGTAAGTTTTATATTTATCAGTATGAAACGGTACACAAGGGCAATAACAAGGCCCGGCATATCCTAACGTTTATTCACCATGTCGATGGTAGTGATGTAAAGTTGATCGCCCACAAGATTACCGCGAAAGATTTTCCCTAAATTGTTAACAAATGGTGGGTAGGGGTGTCTACTCATAGAATTTCGGCAATTATTTTTGGCAACTATTCTCGGCAATTAAAGTTTATTGGCACGCAGGCAGATGTTATATGGGCGTTATATGAACGTCGGGGCGATAAACTAATAGTCTATTCTTGGGTTGTGTAATGTCTTGGGTTGTGTCATGAAATTGATAAATAATAATTATTTTCAATGCGTTGAATGGGTATAGTCGTAATAAATGTTAATTAGATCATTTCTTATTTTACCCCTGTTGGTTGTAAGCTTATCCCCAAATGCATTTGCTGCTCCCGCGTCACAGCGAGGAGCACCTGTTGTGGTGGTTGAGGCCCAGCTGAAGCAATTGGCACCCGTAACCTGGGTGGCTGGCACGGTGATTAGCCGCAATGACGCTAAATTAGCCACCGAAGTGGAGGGCCGATTAAAAAAAGTCGCGGAAGTGGGGACGCGTGTTAAGGAAGATGAGGTGGTGGCGCGTATTGATAATACGTTTGTTAATTTGGAGATCGAAGAATTAGAGGCAGCTGTTGATCGAGAGAAAGCGCAGTTATTATTTTTGCGTGAAGAAGTGAAGCGATTGCAACGATTGCTAAAACAAAATAATGCCTCTAAAACCCGACTGGAACAAACCCGAGCCGACCGGGATATCGCAAGTAACAATCTTAAAATTGCTCGTACACGGTTACAGTTGGCAAAGGAAGGGAAATGGCGTCATGAAATACGAGCGCCTTTTGCCGGTGTTATCGCGGAGCGCTATGTGCAATCGGGGGAGCGGGTGGATAAAGGTGATCAGGTGGTGCGTTTGATCGACCCCGCCGCGATGGAGGTGAGGGCGAGTGTTCCTCTGCAATCCATTAATTATGTTGCTGAAGGCAGCACCCTAACTCTGGTGGTTGAACAGTCAGAAAAAGTTGAAATTCAAGGGCAGGTCAGAACCATTGTGCCTGTCGGAGACGAGCGCTCACGGTTAATGGATTTACGGATTACGTTTAAAAAAGGTACCTGGCGAATTGGTCAGCCGGTACGGGTGGCGTTACCCACTGCGAATGTGAAAGAAGCGCTTGTGGTGCCTCGCGATGCCTTGGTGATACGGCGTAATGGCGCTTCTGTTTACCGGGTAAATGGGGACAGCAAGGCAGAGCGGGTTGCTGTTTCAATTGGAATTGCAGCGGGTGATTTCGTGGAGGTTACGGATCAGGTGCAACCGGGCGATCAAATTATTATTCGCGGTGCAGACAGGCTACGGCCGGGGCAAAACGTTAATATTATTCCGGCAATTAGTCAATAATATACCCGTGGTGTGTTGGGTGTCGATGCGACGTGTGTATCCTATTGATTTCATGGTATCGATTGCTTCATGATATCGATTGTTTCATGGTACTGATTGTTTTATGGCACTGATGGTTTCATGGCACCGAAAAGCACGCTTGTTCAGAAAGACGACATGATGCGTGAGTCGGTTGATGGCAAGGACAACGACGCTGCCATGAAACTTTCTTTGAACATAAATAGGGTGTGCAATTAAGCCGAAACCCTAAATGCCGCGGGCATATAACCTGGGTGATACTACCTGCCCATTCCTCTTAATTCGATTTTTTTTAAAAAGGCAACGGTTGCGTGCAGCTTACTCGACTTTCACTCCATAATCCCATTGCTGTCGTGGTGGGCGTTATCCTGGCGCTGTTATTTGGCATAATCAGCTTGACTCGCCTGCCGGTTCAGTTGACGCCCGAAGTGGAAACACCCGAAATCACCATCAAGACCGCGTGGCGTGCAGCAGCACCGGAGGAGGTGGAAGCAGACATCGTTGAGCCTCAGGAAAAAGTGTTGCGGGGTTTGCCGGGCATGACTGAATTGCTGTCCAAAGCAAAACGCGGTGAAGGTGAAATTACCATCACGTTTGCCGTTGGTGCAAACCTGGAGCGCGGTTTGCTTGAGGTGCTTAATCGGCTAAACCGCGTGCCTCGTTATCCCGATGATGCCGAAGAACCGGTTATTAGTACCATCGGTGGTGACAGTCGGCCGATTGCCTGGTTTATTGCAAAACCACTTCCAGGTAATGATCTCCCTATCTCAACATATCAGGATTTTCTTGAAGAGGTTGTTCAAACGCGCTTTGAGCGAGTACCAGGGGTTGCTTTATCCGAGGTGCGTGGTGGGCGAGACCGCGAGGTGCGTATTACGTTTGACCCCTACAAAGCAGCAAGCCTTGGGGTCCAATTACCGCAGGCGGTTAACCTGGTGGGGAGTGGTAAAGATGTATCCGCCGGTGATACTTATATCGGGAAAAGGCGCTATACCATTCGCTTTGCCGGAAAATATGAAGTAGAAAAGCTCGGTGAGATGATTTTGGAATGGCGTGAGGGAAAACCCATTCAGCTACGTGATGTTGCTGACGTTGAGGTGACCTATGCTGATCGCAGAAGTTTTGTGATTCAAAATAGTGAACCGGCAATGGCGATCAATGCCCATCGTGAGTCTGGTGTAAATGTGCTTGAGGTAATGAAAGGGCTGCGCCAGGCAACCAGCGAACTCTCCGACGGACCACTCAAGCGTGCCCAGCTCTCACTTGAGCAGGTTTATGATGAAACCAAATACATCGACCGTTCCATTAGCCTGGTGCAGACCAATTTAATATTGGGCGTTTTGTTGGCGATTGGCGTGCTTTGGTGGTTTTTACGTCGTATGCGTGCAACCTTAATGGTGGCGCTGGCAATTCCCAGCTCAGTGATTACCAGCTTTATATTGCTGGATGTGGCAGATCGGTCTTTAAATGTTATTTCGCTGGCAGGACTTGCCTTTGCCGTGGGTATGGTGCTGGATGCCGCTATTATTGTGTTAGAAAATATAGTGAGGCTAAGAGAGCAAGGCAAAAACTCCAGTGAGGCTTCATTGCAGGGCACGACCCAGGTATGGGGGGCGCTGCTGGCGTCCACGGTGACGACCGTAGCCATTTTTCTACCGGTGGTTTTTCTAGAGGATGAGTCTGGGCAATTATTTGCTGATCTGGCCTTGACGATTGCGGTCGCTATTAGTTTTTCGTTACTCGCCGCGGTAACCATTTTACCCACCGCTGCGCAGCATTGGTTAAAAGGAACGATCAATGCTGATCCGCATAGCCGATGGTGGGATAATATTACCAGTGGTATTATGCGCCTGACTCGCACCCCGAAATTACGTTTTTTCTGGATTGTGGTTTTAATCACAATTCCGTTAAGCCTAGCCTATTTGTTAAAACCAAAAGCAGACTACCTGCCTCAGGGCAGTCGTAATCTGGTGTTTGCGTTTATTTTGCCACCCCCCGGCGTTAATATAGATTTTATTGAAAAGGAAATGGGACAGATTATTGCGGGGCGTATGCTTCCCTATGTGAAAGGAGAGGCATCTCCACATGTTAATGATTATTTTTTTGTGGCGTTTGGCAGTGGCGCCTTTATGGGGGCGCGCACAAAAAGGGATGAAGATACGGATAAGTTAGTGCCGCTCATTAATTCGGTCGTACAAGGTTTTCCCGGCACTATCGCATTTGCAAAACGAACCTCTTTGTTTGGTGGTTTTGGAACGGGCCGTACTATTGATGTCAATATTCGGGGGCGCAATGTTGAAGAACTGCTATCCATTGCACAAAGTGGTTTTGGTTTAATCAGTCAAAAAATGCCCGGCTCGAAGGTTCGTCCTTTCCCCGGACTGGATCTGGCGGAACCCGAGTTACAACTGGTGCCGAATGAACGTCGGATTGCAGAGGTTGGCTGGAATCGTTCGATTATGTCCAGCGTAGCGCGTGCCGTTGGTGACGGGCTTTATGTCGGTGACTATTTCGACGGTGATCAACGATTGGATATTATATTACGTAGCCAGGAGTGGTCGCTACCGGAAGACCTGGCTGGCATCCCGCTGGCGACGCCTTTGGGCGGGGTGATGCCTCTCAGTGAACTGGTCAATGTGTTATGGACAGCTGGGCCGGATGAGCTGCGTCGTTTGGACCGTCGGCGCACCGTCACCTTACAGGTTACGCCACCCGACAGCATGGCATTAGAGGATGCTATTGGTCTTATAAAGACGGAAGTAGAGCCTGAGCTGAACGCGTTAATGCCCGAAGACGGCGAGATCACTTATAGTGGCACTGCGGATAAGCTGGAGGGAGCTATCAATAATATGCTGGGCACCTTCATGTTGGCTATCGCAATACTTTACTTGCTGATGAGCGCGTTGTTTCGTTCTTTTAAGGATGGCTGGCTGGTTATTCTCGCCATTCCCTTGGCGACGGTTGGTGGTGTGATCTCACTTCAGCTTATTAATCTGGTGGTTTTTCAACCAATGGATTTGTTAACCATGATTGGGTTTATTATCCTATTGGGCTTAGTGGTTAATAACGCCATATTATTGGTACACCAAACACGCCAGGCCGAACGAGACGGACTGGCGCGATGTGACGCAGTCCAGCAAGCGGTTCGTATGCGTTTGCGGCCTATTTTAATGAGTACGCTGACCAGTATTTTTGGCATGCTACCATTACTTTTAATACCCGGTGCTGGTTCTGAGCTCTACCGTGGGCTGGCGGGCGTGATTGTCGGCGGGATGTGTGTCAGCGCTGTTTTTACGTTGATATTATTGCCGAGCTTATTACGCGTGGGTGAGTCGAGGTCTAATGGGCGGCCGCCTGCCGTGAGTGAATCCGATCTTCGTGTTGCGGATTAAGATCGTCGCTAACAAATATTGCTACTGTGCAAGTCAATTGGCATTGGCCTTGCGTACGACCAACAACACTACCTGCAACACTATCTGCAACCAGAGCAACATCAACAACCGATAGCAATGCCCTGTTTCGGGCGGAAAGAGGGCGGTGTATGCTTCATGTCTATAAGACAGTTCGACCACCATCTGTTGTTTGCATGTCGTAAGGATTGCACTCCGGTGTAATTGTCCCCCTGTATAATTATATTTTGCTGTTATTGCATGTCCTGGATAAAGCTTATATGTCTTTTCTGCGCCTAACTGATTATTTTCGATCATTGATGTTGATGTACAAGTAGACAGTTGCTTCATGTTGGGTGTCAGCATGGTGTAAACTGGTAAACTGGTAAACTGGTAAAGTGTAAGTCAACAATGTGTTAACGGGTCTAGCACTAACCGAATCGAGTACTGACGGGCATAAAACTAACAAGGAGAGATATCCATGCAGGAACTTTCGGCAGTGTTGACATCCCTTTCTATTGCTGCCGGTTTGGCACTTGGTGTAGAGCGCATCCTGGAAGTATTAAAGCATTTCATGGAGTTAGACAATGGTTTTCTCCATCAAAGGGAAAGGGACGAAGCGCTTGAGCGAACGAGAGAGTCGATTGGGCGCGCAAAAAATGCTTTGATGACCGCCCGCGAAGATCACACGGCGGCGGCTGCCCTTACGGATGATCAGCGAGAAATCTCATCGCTGTCGGCTAGCGCACCACCCCTTAATGAATCATCCTCATCCTTAGTGTTATCAAATCAGTCTGCAGTGTCCAATAGGGGAGGGGGCAATGCGGAAGAGCCCAGTACAGCATTGTCACCCGGTGATACTGAAAGTGACGAAAGGTTTCCCGCGCCGCGCATTCCGGTCATCGCCGCAACGCCGCAATCCCGCTTTGTGGCAGCAAAAACTGCTTTTATACAACTTGCCGCGGCTGGGCTGGGAATGATTTTTTCATATATTTTTGATTTGAGGCTGTTGTCGGTATTTTTGAATGAATATGGTGTGATCGCTTCGGATGCGGTTCTGTCTTTTGATATCGTCTTTACGGGGATCGTCATCGGTGGTGGTAGTCAGCCGATACATTTGCTGATCCGTTTTCTGACCGAGCGCCATGCGAGCCTGGAAAAAACCAGCCCCGCTATTGCACCCACGACATCCTTAATATCTGACAATATAGTCATGCCTCCCGTTGCCGAACCATCGGTATGGCGTGAGATTGACTATCGAGGTGGTGTTCATCCTCAGCGTTTGGATAACGTTCATTTAAGGCCGGGTAATCCCAATTTGATTGTCTATCATCACACCGCTATGGCCAGTTCTAGTACGTTTCAGGATATTGTGGATGAGTTTCTACGTAACAAAAAATGGTTGACGGGGTATCACTGCGTTATTATGCCAGATGGTGGGATCCGGTCATTTTGCCGTTGGGATCGTTACGGTAATCACGCCAAAGGCATTAATGCACGTAGTTTAGGTATTGCTTTCCATGGTAATTTTCATACTGAACCAACCGACAAATATGCCAATGCAGATGGGCGTTATGGTAATCGGGCACCAACGGATGAGCAATTGCGTGCTGGTGCCAGGGTTGTTGCATTGTGGGTTAATATCTATGATGACATCGTCTTGGATTTTAACACTGCCATCCGGGCGCACCGTGAGGCAATGCCACAACACACGGTTTGTCCTGGTTCAAATTTTCCTACAGCGGAGTTTCAGCGTCTAGTTTGCCGTTATCATGAGTCGTGGGCTGAATCGGAAGTTGCCCAACAACGAATTGCAGCATTTAAACAACGTAATTATGTGTATGCAACCTAAGGAGGCGCAATACAGATGGAAGCCCTGAGTACACCGGTATTATTGCTTGGATTGGCGTTGATTCTGGCTATTATTGTTGAGCGAATGCTTGAAATTGCGAAAAGCATTTATGATTATATTGATATGCGCAACAACCTGTCCCATTGTTGGACTCAACGCGCTAACAAAATACGGGATCGGCTGGAGATTCGTCTGGATAATGCCAAGCGGGGGGATCAACAGCAGTTTGATTTGGTGATGAGGCTCGCATCCCGATATCTGGTTGCATCAGACCCAAACAAGGGGGGGGGCATCGCTGTCTCTTCTGATAAGGTGCGTGCGGTTGTCATTAAGCTCCGGTTAAAATTTGCAGCGGTGTTGCTGGGCATTGGCTGTGCCTGGTTATTTAATATTGACATCATCGCGTTAGTCGATATGTCTCTGCTCAAAGCCGAGGACCAGGTACATGCAACCTACGAGACGCATTGGTTTGGTATTGTTATTGCGGGCATTTCTATTGGTTTTGGTTCAGGCCCGATGCATAATTTGATTACGATGCTTGAGAAAACACGAAACACTCGGCGGAATTTGCTTAAAAAACTTACTTAAGAAACTTACTTGAGAAACTTCAGAGAAAACTAGCAAAGGAGAATTTTTCGGTGCTTACTTTTATACTGGAACACCTGGGGTTGTTACTTGGTTTGGGGTTCGTGCTTGTGGCAACCGCGATATTACCGGGTCGTCTGCGCTGGTATGTTCTGAGTGCTGGCCTGGCGGTTATCGCATTTCGAGCTTACCAATTGGTGAGTGCGGATAAACGGCTGAAAAAAGCGGATGAAGAACGCAAGGAACTCCAAGAGACACTACAGGGGCTTAATGGTCAGAGAGGGCAATTACAGTCGGAGCTGTTGCTGTTGAATAATCAGCTCCAGGCGGTAAAAGCGGACCAAAGCACGTTAGTTAAGCGCCGTAGCGCTCTAAAAGAAAGTGGTGATGATATCGCTCTGGAGAAACATCGCCTGGATGAAAAGGCGGCGCTTGCTCTCCAGCAAGATCAGCAGTTTATCGCAAAAATTGATACAAGAGAGTCTGCATTGGCATTGTTAAATGAAGCTGAGCAGGCCTATAACGAATTGGCCCGTATAGCCCACTAGCGATTGCTGCGGGAGTGATAAAAATGGTGTTAAGCAATACACCTGATTAATAGACCGGGGAGAGTTAATGTGACAATACACTTCAAACGGATTTTTATACTCCTGATGCTCATGTTTGTAAATGTGTTGACGGTTCATGCCGAAACCCGTTGTAACGTCATTGGTTCAACGGATCGTTTTTTTTTAGTTGATGTGAATGGCGAAAAATTTAACGCAATGTCAAAGTCGATTTTTGAGGAACTTAAACATCGCAGCGAAGCCGATGCTGAAGTAATCGAAAAGCTTAAAAATCAGCTTGCGCAATATCGTAAAACGGTTGGTGAATACCGGGAGTTGACGACGCGTTACGAGGAGCTAAGGCAGGATCAGCAAACGCTTACTGACGACTACAATCGTTCGTTGTCTGCTTCTGTGAGTTTGAATCAGGCCTATCAGAATAAATCCAACGAACTCCTGCAGTTAACGGCCAGCTACGATAAGCTCGCCAGAGACTACGATGCGCTGGCAGGAAAGTTTCGTGGTATCGCGGTGGATAGTACTTCGTTATTTAAGCTGGATGTAGGGGCAGGGGTCACGAGCAATAACGGTGATGCAGTAGGAGCGGTGCTGATTGGTGTGGGTTTTCAAAAAATAAAAGCCTGGGGGTTTATGCAGCGCGATAATAGTGGCTTATTAGTGGGGACATCCTATCGTTTTTAAGCTACCTTTCAAGTTACTTTAAACTACTTTAAGACATCGTTACTTAAAGAATTTGGCCCATGAATTGTTTCAGTTTTCACCTCCACACTTGTAATCACTCCTGTTCGACCGTTTATTGACATCTCGCCTTAGCCTAACTCACTTTGCCTATCGGTTGATAATTTAATTTTATAGTGTGGGCTTATAGTGTGAACTTATAGTGTATCTACTTCGTATTTACCATCAGGGGGTAGCGTTACACTATGAATTCTTGAGTTAAACCACTTTGAATCAATAGGTTACCTGTGTGTGCATAATGAAAGTAGTGTACCGGGACAACTACGCAGGGATAACGAATAGGGCAGGCTGTTATCTAACCTCTTGATTGGGGATATTTTGTGTTTCCTCTGTGTTCATTGTGCTAAAGCCCCACCAGCACCCCGCCGATAACCTATTGGTTAATTTATCGTTTCTCCCTGAAGTGTTTATTGTAGGTTGTTCTGTTGTGATGCGGGTTATGAAGCAATTTGCTGTGTTTGTACTAAGCGTATTAGGTGTTTGTATCAGCACGACATTATATGCTGTAAATATTGACGTCAAAATTCTTAACAATATTATTGCAACGGCAGAATATTCAAAGGGTGAGCGGGACAAACCGGCGGTTATTCTGCTACACGGATTTTTGCAAACACACCATTTTCAAACGGTAAATCGACTTGGGTCTTATTTGGCTGATGAGGGTTATACCGTGCTAGCTCCAACCTTAACGTTAGGCGTTAGTCAACGGAAAAAAAGTCTGTCTTGCGAGGCAATACACCTGCACAGTATGGAGGATGACCAGCATGAAATTGATTTTTGGGTACGCTGGTTACAGAGCAGGGGGCATACGAGTATTGTCTTGGTTGGCCACAGTTACGGAAGTTTACAGCTGCTTATCTATGCTGCAAATAATAAAAACCCAGGTGTTGTTCGAGTTATTGCCACTAGCCTGGTCGACATTGAATACACCATTGGTCGCGAAAAAAACAAACGCCAAATAAACAATGCCATGAATATGCAACAACAAAATGTTGATGCGCTTAAGAACTACCAGTTAAATTATTGTAACAAGTATGTCGCGCCGCCCGCGGCTTTTTTATCCTATGCCGTTTGGGATAAAGAGAATGTGATTAAGCTATTGATGAGGGTGTCAATACCGATGCATATTATTATGGGGTCAAAAGATAATAGAGCCGATGAAAGTTGGCCTGCTATGTTGAGAGGGGCTCATGCAGATGTGCTGACGGTCGAGGGCGCTGGCCACTTTTTTGATGCTGAATATGAATTTGATCTTGTTGACTCAGTCATGGTATTAATGAAAGATGTCAGGCCGTAAAAGCGGAATAAGAATGGAGCATAGCCGCAGTTCTTTGTTTCCGCTTTCCATTAAAAACTACAGTATTGGGTTTACGGTAGTAACATTGCTGATTTTTGTTAGTCTTGCCTGGTTCGTATTGCATAAAGTTTATTCGCTACACAACGATATGCAGGACAAAAATACTGCTATTGCGGCGGAGGAACTGGAAAGCGCGGTCGAAAATTCAATTAAATCTGCAGGGTATATCGCAAATAAGTTTGCGTTGTGGGAAGAAACGATTCAGCAAATTAATAACCCTGTTTATTATAGCTATTGGCGTGCAAACCGAGTAAAAGAGGCCGGTTTTCTCCAGGATTATTTTGTTGCGTTGGAACTCTATGATAAATCCGGCATGCCGCTTTCTAACGCCGTTGCATTCTCCCTGTTGCCCGAGATTGATCCTAATAACTTAGGCGCGTTTATCGCAAAGCGTAACAATAAAACTGTTTTGTATTATGTCAGTCCTATTTATTTGGCTGATACTGATAGCCAGTTTTTTGGTTATGTCGCTGTGGAGCTAAATTTCAAACAGGTCTTAAGCAGTGTGCAAAAGTTCAGGCAGTTATCGTCATCGTCGTTGACGTTCGGTTTGGATAATAATGTTATCGTTCCCGCCAGTGATATTTATTCTAATATTGAGTACTCGATTATTTCAAATAAGGAATTTAATGCGCTTGAAAAGGTGATGGCCGATACATTATTGCAATTTGCTATCGTTGGCATGTTATCTATTGTGGGCTTTTTGTATATTATCTTTGTCTTAATGGGGAAGCCCTTGGCGCTCCTGTCATTGCATATTGACGCCATGGGTAGTGGTCGACATGACTACTTGGAACCCAATGGTGCAGGATTTTATTTTGTGCTGGAGTTTAACAAGCTAAGGATTTCCTTGAATGACTATACGCGTCAGATTGAGCAATTGGAGCGAGTGGCCGCGGGTGATGTTAATGATGTGATCAGCGTTGATACCGATAAGGAGGTGGGGGGGCTGATGTCCTCATTTAATGCTATTGTAAAGCAACTACAACAGACTATTGAGGAAAAAGACAGTGTTTCGTTGCAGCTACGGAGTTATGCTGACGAACTTCGCAAAGTGAGTGATCAGGCCTTGGCGGCGAATAGGGCTAAAAGCGTATTTTTAGCAAACATGAGCCACGAAATTCGCACGCCATTAACTGCAATTATTGGTTTTGCTGAGGCATCGCTGGATAATCAGCAGACGATGTCCGAAAGACAAGATGCCTTGAGTATTATTGTTAAGAGCGGTCAGCATTTGCTTCAAATTATCAATGATATTCTTGATCTTTCAAAAGTAGAAGTAAATAAGCTGGAAATAGAGCACATTCCTGTTTCAACGTTTCAACTGGTTAGCGAGCTTGAGTCATTAATAAGGCTTCAGGCAAAAGAGAAAGGTTTGGAGTTTAATGTAAATTACGTTTTACCGTTACCCTTAACAATATATAGCGATCCTATACGGATTAAACAGGTAATAATAAATTTATGTAATAATGCGATTAAGTTTACCACCTCAGGGTATGTGCATTTAAATATTAGAAGCGATATCCTGAGTGAGTTGATTAGTTTTGAGATCGTTGATACGGGCATAGGGTTGTCAGAAGAGCATGTTGATAAAATATTTAAACCATTCACTCAGGCAGACTCATCCACAACAAGAAAGTATGGTGGAACGGGGCTTGGTTTGTCGCTTTCAAGACAGTTGGCCGTCATGTTGGGTGGCAGTTTATCAGCAAAGAGCAAATTGGGTGCAGGAAGCCAATTTATGGCTGAGTTTGCTGTAGGGGAAGTTCATGCCGATGATTATGTGCATGAGGAAAGTCAGCTGCCTAAGGTATCACAACAGCCCGCATTATTGGAAAATCACGATACGTTGGCCGGACACGTACTGGTGGCGGAAGATGTCCTGGAGAACCAAAAGCTGATTACATTGTATCTTTCTCGTATGGGGATTACGTCAACGGTGGTTGGGAATGGAAAATTAGCGGTGGAGCAGGCTGAATCTGCTAACTTTGATTTGATCATTATGGACATACAGATGCCTGAGATGGATGGCCTGGAAGCGACATCGCTGTTGCGCAGAGCTGGTTGTACCATTCCTATCATCGCACTTACCGCCAATGCGTTTAAAGAGGATGAAGAGCGTTGTATAAACGCAGGGTATACGCATTATTTACCAAAACCCATTGATCGACAGAAACTGTATCATGTTTTGGAGTCGTATTTGCCTCATAAAAAGTCAGTGAGCGAATCTACGTCACCGATTTATTCGTTGTTGCTCGGTGAGAGTATTGATTTTAAGCCACTGATTGAGAAGTTTGTCGGCAATCTTCACAGTGATTTATCAAAGATCAGTGAAGCTTATGCTCAGGGAGATTGGCAAGCGCTTGGAAAGCTTCTTCACGCCCTGAAGGGGACGGGCGCTAATATGGGGTATCCAATGCTTGGGGTGACAGTCGCCAGCATGGAGTTGCATTTAGCGGACAAAAATTATAAGCGGTTGAATGATGCAGTGGAGGAGCTTTGTGGGTTGTGTGAACGGATCAAATTGGGGGTTGACTCGGGAGAGCCCGGGGTAGAGGTGGTACAAGCGATTAACCTGGCTAATGCGAAGTCATAGCCTGGTTGGTGAATTAGCAAGCTTACAGGGCGTAGTACCAATAATAGGCGGCGCTTAGTATAACGCTGGTGAGTACTAATAACGCCACATGTTTATAGAAAGGGCGTTTTTTACTTCTTATTGCATTAAGCGGTGAATCAGATGGTGGTTGATTTGGAGAATAATCCTCTTTTAAGCCTGCGCTCTTCATATCAAGCATAGTGAAACCTTGGTAACTGTGTAACAGGGTTGCTAATTCGTTACAGGTGAGGGTGTCGCTATTCAACCATTTTTCTGCTGCTGCATGTCCTTCATTGTAGATGTTTTCAAGAAAATAATATTTTCGCATCATGCGGGCAATTGAGCTGACCAGGCCTTCTGCATTATGACGTGGTAGTTTAAAGTTATCGCAAATGATGTCATGGAGATATTTGTTTTGTAGTTGTGCTGGTAATGTTGATTGTTTTCCAAGTTGTGTCATCGCGCCATTAAAAAAGGCGGTAACCACGAATAAGTTGAACGTGTTATTTTTTAATGTGATGGTATTGATGTCTGTGAGTTGTGCTGTTGCAAAAGAGGTTAGTACTGCTTGTGTATTATTGAATTTACCGATGAGGTCACTAACAATCATTGGAGAGTCTCTGTTTAATGCTATTGTTGAATTAAGGGCGTTGGCTTAATCAACATTCTTGCGTGCTATTTAATGTAGGATGCTTTTAGTCGGATACATTTAGTTGCATGGGTCTAGGGCGCATACTTTTGTGAACAAGGATTATTTAATTTCAATATATGTTTATATGAAAAAAAGATTTTTAGTCATTGTCCATATTGCATTTTAATCAGGAAACGAAAGAAAAATCCATCACTAATTCGTTATTGATGGGGTCGCAGGTGCGGGCTAAACAGGTTAGTCGTCATGATTTTAGCGGTGATATTCGCGTTGTATACTTGGGCCGTCTATACTTCATGTTTAATTCTGCTGTTCATACAATGAATTATGTCTGATTTTTTGTGACTGTCCAATAAATGACGGGTATGGCACTAAATATGTAATTTCGTAATAGTTGAGTGCTTATTCACAACTGTGGTGTCAATAATGCGTCATACTGAATGATTACAGCGTATCAGAATTATACCGGAGCAAGCGTAGGCTACCGGTGAGGGCTATTTTAGGCGGCAGAATCGTAAATATCCATACATTGAACACAATTTGAACTGAAATAATTTTTTTACGGTATTGTATCTTATTGATTGATCGCGTATTTTGTCAGTCTTTGGCGCTTAGGCCAGTCTTACAACACTTAATTAAAAGAATTAAATAGGCGGTTAATAGGTCAGCAGTGTTTAAACAAGCCAGCAAACGACAAATTCTCAAGGATGTCTATGAGGATAATTTATGGGTAGCCGGGAAACAAACATCCCGTTCGTCTATCGCTCCCCCAAAACCGTCATCGGGCAAAATAAAGCGATATCTACCGTATCTTGTGGCGGTAGGGGCGGTTGTAGTGACGACGGTTGTTACGGCTTGGCATGGTCCGGTCAAACAGGTACCTGAGCATGAGGTTGCGGTGGTGTATACCGAACAGGGGATGGGGGATACGACGATTCCCAGTGCTGAGCATAATGAGGGCGGCGAGCCATCGTTAGACGCGCCATTGTCATTTGTCGCCCCTGCCGAAGACGACAAGGTGGTGTTAGTTTCCAGGCCTAGTGTCCCCAGTAAGGAGGTATTGGCTGATCTGGAGGCATTTGAATTGCACCAGCGCAAAGTAACACCTGAAAACTACCAGTCGTTGACCGCCGTTGACATGCCGTTGGCAGAATTATTTGGTTTAAGTGTAAAAACGATTGTTATTGACCCGGGACATGGAGGCAAAGACCCAGGGGCCGTGGGCAAAAGTGTCTATGAAAAAGACATTGCGTTAGAAGTTGCAAAGAATTTACGTGATCGACTGCTTGCGCATGAGAATTACCGAGTCTTAATGACTCGCGAAACGGATGTAACCATGTCACTTAACAATCGGGTGAATTTTGCAAACGAAAACGGCGCCGATTTGTTTATTTCAATTCATGTCAATAATTTTCCAACGGATCAGCGAAGTTTTATTGAAACCTATTATTTTGGGCCGACTGATGATTCTACTATTGCGGAGTTAGCCGCGCGGGAGAATGCTGACTCTCATTACCCTTATGCTGAGTTTAAGGATATTATTCAAAAAATTGGTGACACCTTGAAGTTTCAAGAGTCGAAGCAACTGGCGTATGCCGTGCAGCGAAATTTATATCAACAAATGCGTAAGATTGACGGGCGCACCAGTGATCACGGTATTAAATCTGCCCCATTTGTCGTTTTATTGGGGCTGGATGCGCCGAGCATTCTTACTGAGGTGTCTTGCTTGTGTAATCAGGATGAAGAACAGCGTTTGAAAACATCAGAGTACCGTGAAGATATTGCGTCATTTTTAGAAAAGGGTATTGTCACGTATCTTAATAAAAACACCAGAGTAGGAGGTATGAGTAATGGCGAAAAAGAAAAGCTCGCCAAAGCGCAGCAGTAAATTGCGAGTTGGTATTGATTTGGGGACCTCACGGAGCGCGATATCCGCTAGCAATGGCAAACGTAAGTTTGTGGAAAGTTACGTGGGTTGGCCGAAGGATTTTATCTCTGAGAAGGTTTTGGGTAAATCTGTTTTATATGGCCAGGAAGCCTTGGATAATCGGTTATCATTGGAGCTATGTCGGCCCTTGGAGCATGGTGTAATAAAAGAAGGCACTTCCCGTGATGAGGAGGCCGTCAACGAATTGGTTTCTCACCTTGTCGAGTTGTCAGAAGCGCAGGAAGGGCAGGAGATTTACGCTGTGGTTGGTGTGCCTGCCGAGTCCCTGCGTGCGAATAAGCTGGCAATTAAACGTGCTGTCGAAGATTATGTTGACTCGTTAATGATCGTGTCAGAACCGTTCGCAGCAGCGTATGGGCGAGGTGTGCTCAATAATGCGATTGTGATTGACTTGGGAGCAGGAACCGTTGATTTTTGTATTATGCATGGTTCTATGCCGACGGATGATGATCAGCGCACACTGGTAACCGCAGGGGATTATATCGACGGGCATTTATTTGCGATGTTGAAGGAGAAGTATCCCGAATCGGATTTTAACCTGAATATGGTGCGAAAATTTAAAGAAGAACACAGCTATGTTGGAAAAGCAAAAGGTAAAATCGAGGTAGGAATACCCGTGGGCGGGAAAGTCATGGTTCACGACATTACTGAGGAAATGGGGCGTGCTTGTGAAAGTATATTGCCTGCTGTCTTGGAAAATACCATGGAATTGATTGCGCGGTTTGATCCGGAGTATCAGGGTATTGTGCGTCAAAATATTATTCTAGCCGGGGGAGGTAGTCAGATTAAGGGGCTCGACAAGGCAATTGAAAGCGCATTAAAAGAAGATGGGCCTTGTAAAGTGACTAATGTTGATGATCCGATTTTTGCCAGTGCAGATGGCGCATTAGCATTGGCAAAAGATATGCCGGATGATTATTGGAAAAATTTACTGGATGAATAGTTTTATTGCTTGAGCTGTAACTTGTCAACGGGGCGCATAGCGAGAGCTTTGCGCCTTCTCTATTTTACCTTGTCAGTGTTTTCTGAGTGCCCCACCGCGGGTATTAGCATTAAGATTCGCCACGCCTAAATATACTGATCCAGATCAGGGTCGGGTAACTCCACGTTCCATTCGGTAATGAATAGGTTGCCGCCGTTACTGACGTAACTCAGTAAAGTGCGCTTAATTTTATTATCGAGCAGTGCTATGTCTGCTTCACTGCGGCTATTGATGTAAACGGTGTCATAATTATGTATATCTGCTTTGCCGTCTTTATCGGCGTCGGTAAATAAAGAATAAAATGTGGGGAAGGTGACATAACTTTGTTCGACGTCGATGTTGTAAATATCCTGGTATTGACTTTTTATTTGTATTTCCACGTTTTGTCTGGATGATGACTTGGATTCAAGTTTGTGCAATATGTCGTCATACAGATTATAAAAGTCCATGACTATCCCCACTTTTTCCTGGGAGGTCGTCTGTTGCGGCTTCATGGTGATTGTTCCGATATTAGTGTTCAGGTCACGGCGAGTTAAGGTGATTTCCTGTGTTGACGTTTGTTTTTGAATGCAAATTTTTGCAGGGAAAATGTCGCTGTTGGTCAGGTTTAATATAAACGAGCCATCAGGCTGTGTGTAGGTTCGGTCGTCAGTGTTTGATATTGTTTCACCACAATTATTCAAAGTGTTCAACGGTGCAATCTGTTTTTGAGACGTTGTGTCACTCGCAATGGAGACGGTTGCGCTTTCCAGTGGCGTAACCCCGTCATTCTGTACGATTGTACCTCTAATACTAATTTTTGATTGGAATGCCGAGGTTTGTTGTGTAATGCCAATCGGTTTTTCAGGGGGTAACGCACTGCAGGCGTTTAATAATATTAGGCTAAAAAATACCCCGATAAGTATAAACCATCGGTTGAATTCTGCGTGATTGGTGTTCTTCATTACGATCTCTCTAAATATCGGCACTAGCAGCGTGCTATTATGGGCATTGTTATTGAGCCGGGAAGTGCGAAGGACTGAGGTAGCGTGCTATTCGGTAGCGGTGCTTCGTACATAACTCGTTATTATGTATCAAGTATCGTCGCCAGTTGGCGTGTAAAAAGATAGATTATGATACATGCGTGAAGTTAGTGTATCACTGCAAGGGGAGATTAAAAAATATATTTTTCTTTTATGATTGCCTAGTTTTTTATGGAAGCCAGATTTAGACGCTGAAAAAAATCGTTAGTTATCGGGGCGCTTGTTTTGTAAGGAAAAGCAAGGGTTGTTGTGGTAATGGTTTTCGGTATGCACCGATTGACAACCCTGCCATTTATTCAGGTTTGTCCAGGACAACTTTTTCATAACCCATGTCTTCGTAGTGACTTATTTGGGTGGGCGCGGCAGGGGCGACATCTACATAGTCAGGGAAATCGTCTTCCTTTTTTCCGTACCAGGATGCATGGGTTCCGCAGACGTGGACAGGGATGTCCTTATCCTGGGTTAGTGATTTTACGATGTTGTGAATGTTTTGATGCGTTTTTTTGTCTTGCTTCGTTAAGGCGAACTGTTCTTTGCCATGAGTGACCACGGCAATACCAATGTCGGGAAACTTGGTTTTTAATTGTTCGGAAAACTTCACTACTTGGGGGATTGCCCATTCCAGCGCATCGGCATCGCCTTCTACAATTTCAAATACCACTCCAAACGGTGGCGTTTTCAGTTTCAGAATATGATTAATTTCGTCCTGATCGTTATTCGCGTACGCCATTAAGGGGAGTAATAGTGTTAGCATAATGAATGCGTGTGCTAAGAAAGGTTGTGCTGAGAATGGCAGTGTTCGGATTGTACGATACATAGGTTGCTCCGTTGATGGCGGCTAGTTAAGCCAATACAAGAATAATGTAATGTTGAGTATTTTGGTCTCTGCTAATGTCAGCTTTAGTAATGTAAGGTCTGGTCACTGTATTTGGTTTCTTCATTCAGTTTTGCGAGTATAATCTTAGACTCGTTGAACTTAAATTATTACATTTAGTTTGCTATAATCCGCAGTTTATTTAACTTGTTGATTTTTATATAAAATGCTAGACGCCATAAAAAAATTCGTTGAATCACATATTTACATTGATGAAAAGCAATCAGTTGAACGTCAAGATCACGCGTTAAAGGTTGCCACAGCGGCGTTGTTGTTGGAGATGGCTCGCGCTGATTTTGATGTGAAAGACGCAGAACTCCTTGCTGTGGCAGAATCCATTCAATCCATGTTTGAGTTAAATGAATCAGAGACCACAGAGTTGGTGAGGCTTGCCGAACAGGAGTCTGCTCAAGCAACCTGTTATTATGAGTTTACCTCATTGATAAATAAAGAGTTTGATCTGCCGCAGAAAATAAAAATAGTGGAGTTAATGTGGCAGGTCGCTTATGCAGACAAGCGCCTGGAGAAATATGAAGAAGCGCTGATACGGAAATTAACGGATTTATTGTATGTTCCTCATGCGGAATTCATTGCCGCAAAGCATCGCGTCAAAACTGCGCTGAAAATGTCGTAATCTCTGTCCAGAACCGGTCTTGCTAACCCTTGCTATTGACAAGGATATGCTTAGGATGATTTGTTAGAAAATACGGCTATTTGCCGTATTTCGCATCGGTTAAACCCCAAGCGTGTTCCTTCTCCTATTGCTTTCGTAATATCGTGTTTGTGTTTTTATTCAACAAGGGGTGGCTGACATGCCCTTCAATACATTTTTCTAAGTACGGTAGGTTAGCGATCTCATTAGCTTGCTCTATTGAATTGGACTTGTCAGGCACGATTACGTATTCGCTAAAATCTATGGCAAGTTGCCGTTGTTTGGATTCGATAAGGGTAAAGTCGGTTTTTCGGTGCAGGACTTTGCTACAATAGCGAGCGTTATGTATTGATGGCACGTATTAACAATAATCATCGAATGGTTAATGTGGGTTGCTCAATCAGGGTATTGCTGCGATTGATATTTGGATTTTATGTCAATACATTAATTTTGGTTGAATATTAGGGATTGATAGGTTTAGTGATAGCAAGGCCCCATGTTCTAATAATGATCGCGTGAAATTTGCAATAGTTAACTCCTCAGTAGTTAACTCTGCTGCATACAACCAATTTATCTGAATTTTGGAGCACTGTGCCCTGAACTTATACTCTGATTTTGTACGTTGAACCAAAAATAGCGCACCGGTATATATTGAAGAAACAGCTTTATTTTAACTGTACTTGGTTGATGATATATTAGTTAAAGACACATTTAGTTAAGTACATACTTAGTTAAGTACATGCTTAGTTAAGGGCTCATGGGCTAAGTACAATTAGTTTAATGCATGTGAATTCAGTACTCTAATTAAAACACGAAAGCGAGAAAACACAATGGCGATTAAATCTTTTATTCCTTCCGTCCGGACCCTAATGGGGCCTGGTCCTTCTGATGTTCATCCTCGCGTCCTCAGCGCAATGGCGCGCCCCACTATCGGTCATCTGGATCCACAATTTATTTCCATGATGGAAGAGATGAAGTCAATGCTTCAATACGCATTTCAGACTAAAAATGAATTAACGATACCGGTTTCAGCTCCCGGCTCCGCAGGTATGGAAACTTGTTTTGTAAATTTGGTGGAGCCCGGCGACAAGGTTGTTATTTGTCAAAACGGTGTGTTTGGCGGTCGGATGAAAGAGAATGTTGAGCGTATTGGTGCAACTGCCGTTATGGTGGAAGACGCATGGGGTACTGCGGTTGATGCGAATAAGCTAGAAGAGGCGTTAAAGGCTCACCCAGATGCCAGTGTAGTCGCGTTTGTACATGCAGAAACCTCCACTGGGGTGCAGTCAGATGCCGCTACGTTATGCCAGTTGGCAAAAAAATATGATTGTTTAACTATTGTTGATGCAGTCACGTCGTTGGCAGGAACACCATTGCAAGTCGATGAATGGGGTATTGATGCTATTTATTCGGGTACCCAGAAATGCCTTTCATGCACGCCAGGGCTATCACCGGTAAGCATTAGTGAGCAGGCGGTGGAAAAAATTAAGAACAGAAAAACCAAGGTGCAAAGTTGGTTTCTTGATCTGAATTTGGTGATGGGGTACTGGGGTGGTGGTGGAAAGCGAGCTTATCATCATACCGCTCCTATTAATGCTCTCTATGGTTTACATGAATCATTGGTGATGCTGCAGGATGAAGGTATTGAGAACTCTTGGGCACGCCATGCGCGTAACCATTCTATTTTCCGGGCCGGAATCGAGGCGATGGGACTTGAATTTATCGTTAAGGAAAGCGATCGATTGCCACAACTTAACGCTGTAACAATTCCTTCGGGGGTTGACGATGCGAAGGTGCGTGCCCGCTTGTTACAGGATTTTGATCTTGAAATTGGCGCAGGCCTTGGTGTATTAGCTGGTAAGGCGTGGCGTATTGGTTTAATGGGTAGTACCAGCAAGGTTAATAATGTATTACTGTGCCTGAGTGCGTTAGACGCTGTCTTGAGTGACATGCAAGCCCCAATAAACTCGGGTGTTGCTGTGAAGGCGGCTAACGAGGTGCTTTACAAACGCTAAGATATTCGATGACTCTGTTTTGGTTGTTTTGGCAGCGCATATTGCGCTGCCAGCTACCGATGTGTTTTCGTTGGTATTAATCCGCCTATATTAACTTGTTTGGTGTTGCTTGGTGCTGCGTCGTATCCTCGTAATGTATCGCCAGCTAATTGCTGCAGATTGACTGCCATGGCTAGATTGCTATGGTTTGATCCCCGCTCCTTCTCTATAGTTTTGGTTATCCAGTTCTTGGTCTACCTATTAATGGTAGTAATATCACGCGTAGGTTGTCATGAGGCCTCTCAGGGTTTGCCCAACACAAATGTAAGTGCTATATGAACGTAAATCTATCTGTTGACTGGAATTGATCGCTATTATGCCACAAATGACAGCGCACCAGAATGTATGGCGCATTGCGGGGCCATTGATTATCTCAAATTTAACCGTGCCGTTATTGGGTATTGTTGATACCGCCGTTGTTGGTCATCTGGACGAGGCTTATCACGTCGGTGCCGTCGCTATTGGAGCAGTTATTTTTGGTGTGGTTTTTTGGGGCTTTGGTTTTCTTCGTATGGGAACCACCGGGATCACCGCGCAGGCGTATGGTAAAGGTGACCACCAGGAGCTTCGTGCAACGCTTTGCAGGGCGCTGTTGTTGGCAATAGGGTTTTCGTTGCTGATATTGGTGTTGCAAGTGCCCATTGCGTCGTTAGCGTTTTATTGGCTCGATGGCAGCGAGCTTGTGGAGCAACAGGCAAATGTCTATTACGACATCCGGGTTTTCAGTGCCCCTGCTACCCTCATGAATTACGCGCTGTTGGGTTGGTTTCTTGGCATGCAGAATGCGCGAATGCCACTTTATATTATGCTAATGGTTAATATCGTTAACATGATATTGGACGTAATATTTGTGATGCTGTGGAATTATGGCGCCAACGGTGTTGCATGGGCATCGTTAATTGCTGAGTACACCGGCGTTCTGTTTGCCTTTTGGTTGGTTAGGAAGGAATTACGTCGGTTTCCGGGAGAATGGCCGATGGCGTCATTGCGCCGCAAAGACAAATTGCGGGAAATGATTTCCATCAATAAAAATATATTTATTCGTAATCTGTGCCTAATGTTCAGTTTGGCTTTTTTTACGGCGCAGGGGGCGCGTTTTGGTGATGTTGTACTTGCTGCGAATGCTGTGCTATTTCATTTTCAAACGCTAATGGCTTACGGGCTTGATGGGTTTGCCCACGCGGCCGAAGCATTGGTTGGTAAGGCCATTGGGGGTAAAAATCGTGTGGCGTATTACGATGTGATTAAAACAAGTTCATTTTGGGCGGTTATTGTCAGTGTTGGTTTTTCTTTGGTTTATTACTTTGCGGGTCCTGCGTTAATTTCGATGATGACAGATATTGAGGCGGTGCGCAGGGAAGCGATGTATTACCTTCCGTGGGTTGTTTTTCTTCCCCTGGTTTCAGTATGGAGTTTTCTTTTTGACGGTATCTATATTGGCGCTATGCGGGCAAAGGAAATGCGTAATACGATGTTGTTGTCGACGTTCATGGTATTCTTACCGGCATGGTATCTGTTGTTGCCACTGGGGAATCACGGTTTATGGCTGGCTTTTATGTTATTTATTTTGGCGAGAGGGATTAGCATGGCGGTGTTATTTAATAGGATCGCCGTACGTTCGGAATTTAATAGCTGAGTCATTAACACGGTTTATATGAAAATGTAAATTTTACACCGGTTGTCGATTGGTCATATAATATCGTGATTGCAATTAGCATCCGGCGAATATTTGGACCGGTGATTCTTAGGGGAAGTTAATCTGGAGCCCACTCAGATGAAGACGGTGATCTTGAGGATGCGTTTGGTGTAGTATTTCACCGTTATTGTTAGGTAATGGGTATTTCTGTCCTGTAATAGTGCCTCTTGTGTTGTGTTTTTGACGGTGAAAATGCAAGCCATGTGTTTTCCCTATTTTGCCCGATAGTGTGTAGCCTAGGGAGGCAGGTCGGTTCTATTTGTTATTTAGTGTAATGTGTTACTTTTAATGCTCTTTTAATGCACTTAAGAGTTGTGAGTAAATGTCTATACTGGCTAGCAGATAGGACTACGTTAGCGCCAATTGGCTTCCGCTGTTTAATGTGATGGTGTATCTCGCTTGTTAGGGATTGTTAGTTGCAGTAATAGATAATAAATTGCCCCGTGATTTAGCTAAAATTTGCAGTTCAGCTCAAGATGTTGAAAAAAGCATTCGCTGGACAATCTAACCGGAGGAGCGCCCGCGTTAGTGGTTGTGTTACGGATAATCATAATCGATAACGTCGACTCCTTTGCGATGGATAATGCTATTAGTAACGTTTATGTAAAAATAATCGGCTGGTTATTGTGTTGTTAGCGAGTGCGCGCTCTAATGCGCGGTGCGTGATTGGAATGTTAAGCCGACGGGTTTCCATGACGTAGATAATCTAGTGGTACATTTGGCACAAATTATACTGACAAATACGTGGAATTAATCGCTTTAAATGATTGCCGCTGACGATTGGAGGTGATGAATTTTTGACGATTATTGAGACCTGCCCGAGCAAGGTTCTCCTCGTGGGTGCTCGTGCGTCTTGCGTTAGGCGAAGGCAAGTATGGTTATGGTGACAATGTGTTTTATATTTCATGTGAAAGTCGGTGCAGGCACTATTGGTTCGTTTTGTATGTGTGTTTACAGTTTATTTTTATAGGATAAATTTTCGGAAAATTCTCAATCTGCGGGTAATCTGGACGATACAAGTGCTGTGTAGTGTGAATTATTAACGTCTTGATATTATCCAAAGTCATAAAACGATAGCAGTCTGGTGTAAAGCATGGTATTAACTGAATATAAGCTTGTCTGTTATGGTATTGAGCGTGGTGATAAAAGTAATTTATTAGAGTTATGTGGCTATTATGGCTAAACCACACGTTTTGCAAATGGAATTTGATTCTACGGCCCACGTATTAGTCGTTGATGACAATGAGATGAACAGGGACCTGCTGGTCCGGCGCCTGGAACCACTTGGCTATCAAGTGACAGTTGCACGGGACGGCGGTGAAGCCCTGGATTTACTGTGTGAAACCCAATTTGACCTGGTATTGCTGGACATAATGATGCCGGTTAAAGATGGCTTTGAAGTCCTGCAGGAAATTAAGGCGCACAATAGACTGAGTCTAATTCCGGTGATAATGATAACCGCGTTGGACGATACCGGCAGTGCGGCGCGATGCATTGAGTTGGGTGCCGAGGATTATCTTACCAAGCCGTTTGATTCGGTATTATTAAAAGCCAGGGTGAGTGCCTGTCTTGAGCGTAAGCATCTGCATGATCAGGAGCGGCACTATCGCGGTGAAATAGAACGTTATAATGATGAGCTGCAAGATCGAGTGCAGCAACAGGTACAACAAATATCGTCAGCCCAGTTGGGCGCCATCTTTGCGATGTCTAAGTTAGCGGAGTCTCGTGATCCCGAGACTGGCGAGCATCTAGAGCGCATGCGTGAGTATTGTAAAGTCATCTCCTGTCGTTTGCGAAAATTAACCATCTACGAATCCATTATCGACGATCAATTTGTTGAAAACATCTATTTGGCAAGTCCGTTACACGACATTGGAAAAGTGGGGATAATGGATAATGTGTTATTAAAGCCCGGTTCATTGACGAACGAAGAGTGGGTTGTCATGAAGACCCATCCGATGATTGGTGCGGAAACCTTGAGAGAGGTCGATCGCCAGCACCCTGGTAATACCTTAATTCGTATGGGCATAGATATTGCTCAGAGTCATCATGAAAAATGGGATGGTAGTGGTTATCCTTACGGTTTGGCCGGAATAGATATTCCGCTAGTGGCTCGAATTTTAGCGCTGGGAGATGTTTACGACGCGTTAACCTCCAAGCGTTGTTATAAAGAGGCGTTTGCTCACGAAAAAAGTAAAACTATCCTGGAGGAAGGTTCAGGATACCATTTTGACCCCGATATAGTTAGCGCGTTCTTGGAATCGGAAGGCGAGTTCAAACGAATTAGAGAGTTTTATCAGGACTCAGAATAATGAGATTGGCAACGCATCGGGAAAACGTACTACGTATTGACTGACTTTATAGGACGCTCATGGAGTGTTGCAATGCCTAAACTGCTGTTAGTAGAAGACAACGAAATGAACCGCGACATGCTATCTCGTCGTTTACAGCGCAAGGGGTTTGACGTTGTGTTTGCGATGGATGGTCAGGCTGCCGTGGAATTGGCTGATTCAGAGCGACCGGATTTAATCTTGATGGACATGAGTTTGCCCATTATGGATGGATGGGAAGCCACGCGCCAGATTAAGTCTAAACAGTCGATACAAGGGATTCCAATTATTGCATTAACTGCACATGCAATGTCGGGTGATCGTGAAAAAGCGCTTGCGGCAGGATGTGAAGAGTACGATACCAAGCCCGTTGATTTCCCTCGACTGATTGAAAAAATTCGCGTATTGTTGGGTGGCTGATCGCTGTCTAGTGTGGTGGTCAGTGGGTTCGTAAATAAGCCGGTATTTTAGTGCTTTTGTGTCGACAGTTGTTCATTGATCCACCTCTTTAGAGTCGTAGCATGAGCTGCAACATGAGTGGCAACAATAAGGGATGCAATGAGTAAGCTTGTTTTTAGTTAGGCAATGTCATTTGGTGGCGTTAGGTCCAGAGTTCAAATGACGATAACGGCTGTAGTGTGGGATGACGTTTATGCTTAATGCCGCTATTGAGGCTAATCTAATATATTCTGCAAAATGAAGTTGTGTGAAGCGTATGGTACGCAGTAATATATGAACGCTGGGTGTAGGCTATAAAAATTGGCTACAAAAATTGGTTACAAAAAAACTACATTTAAATCGACTGCTTTCCTAAGCGCTGTATTATATGAGCGATAGTAAATGAGGAACAGTATCGAGTGTTAAATTTAAGCACAGTATTAAATAACGAAATCAGCAATTAGTGTAAGCAAACCTGGAATACTTAATGTTAAGATAACAGGTAAGTAATAAAAATCAGCTAGGTGCCGGATGGAATCGTCCACCACTCAGCGTCCACCCCCAAGTATTGACGTACTATAAAAAATGAGGTGACCATGCAGTCAAATAGCGAAGCGCTGGTTGAGCGACGGGCGCGTTCCCAACGAGAAATAGGTGCTTTGGTTGATTCAAGAACTGGCGCATTGGCGTTATTAGGCAAGCTTGCATCCAAACAACCCTTTACCCCGGAGCATGATACGCAAGTTTTACTGCAAAACTTTTGTGAGTCGCTTATTGATTATACCGCGACCGCTCATTTTCAGTTGTATCGGCATATTGATGAAGATAAAGAGCGTCGGGAGCCTGTGCTGGAAATAGCCGACAAGATATACCCGCGTATCGCCGAAATTACACAACTTTTCCTCACTTTTAATGACAAATATGATTGCGAAGATCATTGCAACGATTTAAGTCAATTGGCTAGTGAGTTATCTGAGCTTGGTGAGCATTTGGCGGATCGTATTGAATTAGAAGACCAATTGATTAATGTACTTTGTGCGCCACGTAGTTGATATAAAGAGTCGTAGATATTAATCATTGTGGTAGAGCAACACACCCCGGCATTTTTGTGCTTGACGGGGTGATAACTTATCTATTTTGATGGCGAGTGTTTGGTCGTGGTGCCTGGCCTGGTTTTTATGGGGTTAGATGCAGTGTGGCTATAACCCGGATGTCATACTTCTGGTGGCCCTACCTATTTAACAACGAGTTTTCAATGATCTAATTCATCAATAATCTAATGTCATAACCTAACCCTAATGCCTTCTGATACCGCTCAACAATTGTCCCATGCTGAATATGTACTTCAAGAGCTAAGGCGATCTTACATCGATGAATTACCGTATAAAATTGATCAGTTAGAGCAACTCGTGTTGCATCTGAAAAATGGATCTGATTTTAAAAAAACGTATGGAGAGTTGCTTCGTGGTATTCATAGCTTAAAAGGCAGCGCCGGTATTTATGGTTTGTATATTATTGGCAGTATTTGCCATCAATTAGAAGACCAGTTAAGAATAGTGGATAACGGGGAAGCGAAGCTATCTGAAGGGCTTGCCGATAACTGGTTGCAGTACATTGATTTGATGCGGGAGGTTGTTGAATACACTCGAGCCAGTGGTGACTCGTTTTCAGGGATTGAGAAAAAACTCGAAGCCTTACGCCGTAGTACTTACCCTAATACCGTAACCGGAATATTGGTGACAGGCGCCCGATATATAGAAGAAATATGTTCCAGTGTGATTGCAGAGTTACCTGTGCAATTGTCAGTGTTGGATAACGGTTATGAGGCGCTGGGCCGGATAATGCAGGAAAATTTTGATTTCGTGATTACCGATAAAGAAATTGGTGGAATTAACGGCATAGCACTCATTGCAGCGACTAAATTTGGGTTTTGCACCGACAAAAATATTCGTTGTATGTTAATTACATCCGATCAAACCGTACATTCGGCTCGAGATTGCGACCCGGATTTTGTCATAGCGCGTGATTCAGGGTTAGCAGCCCGACTTCACGCTGTTATTAGTGAGTTGACCACCACCCCCGCGAATGTGGAGTAGCTCCACCGTCAATGCGAGAGATTGGGGTTGGGACTAAGAGTTATCGTTTCCATCGCCGCTATTCTTGCTAAGAATTATTTCAATTCATCACTCGTATCCACCAACAGGCCAAAACAGCGAACCTAATTCATAAAATAACGTCTGAGATAAATATGATTTGGGAAGTGATTTTATGCCGAATTTTAAACACCTTTTTCTGACCATTGTACTAGGGTGCTGCTCATTTGTTGTTCAGTCTGCAGAAGATGATGAATTACAAAGCGGCTTGTCTGCGTATTCACAGAAAAATTATGCCAGAGCCTGGCAGTTATTATTGCCCTTGGCAGAAAAAGGGGTACTTGAAGCACAGCGTAAAATTGGAGTAATGTATCGCCACGGACAGGGGGTGCAGAAAAATGATGAAAAAGCTATTTATTGGTATCGAAAAGCGGCTCAGCAGGGGCATGTGCGCGCCCAAAACAGTTTGGGGATTATGTATCGTTTCGGTTTGGGCGTTGCCAAAAACCCCAGGGAAGCAAGCAAATGGTTAACGGCCGCGGCAGGGCAAGGCGATAGTAAAGGGCAGGAAAATTTGGGGTTAATGTATCTGGATGGTGAGGGTGTCGTGCAAAGCGATGAACAAGCTGTTTACTGGCTCGAAAAAGCCGCTATGCAAGGCCAGATGAAGGCTCAATTAACATTGGGATTGTTAACGCTTGCCGGTCGCGGCACCATGAAGGATCTGGATGCTGGAATGAACTGGATTCAGCAATCCGCTGATAAAGGCAATGCCAAGGCTGCCTCGGCGCTTGGTAAGGCCTACGCCGATGGGCTTTATGGCCTTAAAAAAGACTTACCGCAGGCGCGATATTGGTATAATCGAGCCGGGCAAAAATTTCAATAGTTGATGCATGCTGGATCAATAGGCTATAGGACTTAATTGTTTCAGAAGACTCCCGGTGCTGAGGCTAATTTCAAGCTAAAATCTGTTTAAATAAAGAATCTTTTTGAATCAATCGCCTTTTTGAATCAATAACCATAACCGCTACGAAATTTGACATACTTATGCGATCACTCATTTTAGGATTTATCTTCAATAGTTTATTGGTACTAATGCCCGTTAGCGTTGTAACGGCAAACGATGGTGAGGCGTTAACCCTATTGTACAGCGGTAATTTAGATGGAGAGCTGGAGCCTTGTGGTTGCTCTGAAGAGGGTAATCTTGGTGGTATAAAACGCCGCGCCACGGTGCTTGATAAGCATAAAAAAGACGACCCAAATACCATTCTTATTTCGGCCGGTGGTTTAATCAGCAGTGAGGGGCCTAACGACCGCTTAAAGTCCGAGTATATTTTAAAGGCGTTTACTCAGCTGGGGTATGATGCCATTGGCGTACAATGGCGCGATTTGGCCTATGGTGTAAACTTTAGCGCCGAGCAAAAGTTGCCTTGGGTTGCCAGCAACTGGTTAGCCGGTGATTTTCAAAATAACGTGGAAATTGTTCGAACGCTTAACGGAAATAAAGTACATATACAGTTCTTTAATTGGATGGCACCGGATCAGTCGCCTAACAAACAAATGCAGGGTAAGCATGTTGATGTGCATGATGATATTGATGTACTCACGAAACAAATAACCGAGGCCAAAAAACAAGGTCGGTTAACTGTGCTGGCAACCTCATTACCCTTGGATATTATTAAAACCTTGATTCCCCTCGATGCCGTTGACTTGTTGTTTGAGCGTGCGGCCTATGAGGTCTACGGGGAGCCGAAAGTTGACGGGCGCACTTTGGTGGTGCAGCCGGGTTCCAGGGGGATGCGTCTTGGGAAGCTCAATGTAAAAGTAGATGCCAAAGGTAATATTAATAGCTGGGAACACCACGTTATTCCCATGCCAGAGGCCGTTGCGGATTCGCCACGGATGTCGGTGTGGTACGAAGAGTATAATGAGAAAGTAAAGCAGGATTATCTAAAGCAGGTGGCTATTCGTAAGCAGCATGCTGAAGGCGAGAGTCATTTTGTTGGTGAAGAAGTTTGTCAAACCTGCCACGCCGCACCGTATAAGATATGGCAGGAAAGTGATCATGCCATGGCCTATGATAATCTGGAGGCTGTTGGTAAGTCGTTTGACCCAAATTGCCTGCAATGCCATACCGTAGGTTTTAGTGATGCGGGGGGATTTATCGATATGGGGCTTACTCCACATTTATTGGGTGTACAGTGTGAGTCTTGCCATGGTGCAGGAAAACAGCATGTTGCTTCTGGTGGGACAATACCCGTGCCGAACAAAGGCTGGTCGCATCAACAAATATGTGGTCAATGCCATACTCAGCCCCACAGCCCCTCATTTAATTTTGAAAAGTATTGGCCAAAAATTAAGCATTAGCGCCTCGGTTTTGAGCCGTTTGTCATGATCGCCATTACTGTTTTTGTTGGTGATGGAAATCGATGGTCTACCCGATGCTCTACCTACCTCCCCGTTGTTAGGGGTTGCACTAGTTCAGTGCGCAGTATCTGTGATATAACATAGCGTTATCTTCGGCATTCAGCCTATAATTTCAATTCTTAGAATGTAAGTCGTCTGTTGGACGGAAAGCAGCGCCGGTATTTTATCTTTATGGCCGAAAAAAGAGAGAGTTATCTCTATTGGCTAAAGATGTGCTCATATAATAAACAATTTTTACAAATGGAGTAATCATGGAAAATCTGCAAGCCGGGAGTGATGTTCTATTTATTTTGTTGGGGGCTATTATGGTGTTGGCCATGCATTCGGGGTTTGCCTTTTTAGAGGTAGGTACGGTGCGTAAAAAGAACCAGGTCAATGCGTTAGTAAAGATTATTAGCGATTTTTCCGTATCGACCCTGGCCTATTTTTTCATTGGGTATTTGGTTGCATACAACACTCATTTTTTAGACGGCGCTGCAGTGTTAAGTGAAAAAAATGGCTATGAACTGGTTAAGTTTTTCTTCTTATTAACGTTTGCCGCCGCCATTCCGGCCATTATCTCTGGTGGTATTGCCGAAAGAGCGAAGTTTTATCCGCAATTATTTGCCAGTTTGTTACTCGTGGCCATTGTTTATCCATTTTTTGAAGGGATAACCTGGAACGGTAATTTTGGGGTCCAGGACTGGATGAAAGCCACATTTGGTTATGAGTTCCATGATTTCGCCGGGTCTGTGGTCGTCCATGCCATGGGAGGCTGGATGGCGTTGGCAGCGGTTATTGTTTTGGGGGCACGGATGGGTCGTTATGGTCGTGACGGGATGGTGTCGTCACATCCACCATCGAGCATACCGTTCCTGGCGTTGGGGGCCTGGATATTAACGGTTGGGTGGTTCGGTTTTAACGTGATGTCGGCGCAGACGGTGGAGGGTGTTAGCGGTTTAGTCGCCATGAATTCATTAATGGCGATGGTTGGTGGCGTGTTAGCGGCATTAATCGCGGGTAAAAACGACCCTGGTTTTGTGCACAATGGTCCATTGGCGGGACTGGTTGCGGTTTGCGCGGGCTCAGATGTCATGCATCCCGTCGGCGCCTTGGTAACCGGCGCCATTGCCGGGGGGCTATTTGTTTGGACATTTATGTTGGCGCAGAATAAGTGGAAAATCGATGATGTACTCGGGGTATGGCCATTGCATGGCTTATGTGGTGCGTGGGGAGGTATTGCCGCCGGTATATTTGGTAGCGTCTCACTGGGAGGGATGGGTGGCGTTGGAATCATGTCGCAATTGGTTGGTACGTTATTGGGGCTTGTTATTGCATTTACGGGTGGATTTATCGTTTACGCGGGATTAAAGGCGATTGTGGGGATTCGGCTGAGCGAGGATCAGGAACATCGAGGGGCCGACTTAAGTATCCATAAAATCGCTTCAGAGTCACCTTATGAATAGCCTATTGGTGCAGGTGTCTGTGGTTCTCCTGGGGGGGGGATGGCTTGTTAGCCTGTAACTCCTGCAAAGCTGGGGTATAGTGTAATAGCTTGATTTTACGTTGAAAACCTTGGATAAGTGACGCTGGTTGATAGGCTTGCTTGGGGGGAATACCGTGTAAAATCAAGCGGCAGTGTGAAACTCGAACGAACGGCAGGCTAGTGGTTATTTGCCCGCTTTTGAGGTAGACTCTCTCGCCCTGAATAGGGCAGCGTATTTTTGATGTGTTGGTAGATATGTTGTTTAAATACAATGGGTTATTAGGTGTAATGGACGATTTTTAGGTTTGTTTTAAGTGGTGTTTTCTATCTGGATGAAATGGATGGTGCTACTCCCTTGGAATCGTTAATATGCTATCCTTAAACGTAAGTTCACTTCAAAAAGATTTATGTCACGAAAGCTATTTATAAAGACGTTTGGTTGTCAAATGAACGAATACGATTCCGCTAAGACAGCGGATCTACTTCACCAAAGCCACGGTTTGCAGGTGGTCGACCGTGAGGATCAAGCAGACGTTTTATTACTCAACACCTGTTCTGTGCGTGAAAAAGCGCAGGAGAAGGTCTTTTCACAGTTAGGGCGTTGGCGAGAGTTTAAGCGTGCCCGTCCTGATATTGTTATTGGTGTTGGTGGCTGTGTCGCTAGCCAGGAAGGTGATGCCATACGCCAGCGAGCGCCTTACGTGGATTTAGTTTATGGTCCCCAAACGTTGCATCGTTTGCCGGTGATGCTGAGCCAGCACGAGAAAGCGCATACTGCGGTTGTTGATGTTTCTTTTCCCGAGATTGAAAAATTTGACAACCTTCCTGCTCCCCGTGCGGATGGTCCGACGGCATTTGTTTCTATCATGGAAGGTTGTAGCAAATATTGTACGTTTTGTGTTGTGCCATATACTCGCGGAGAAGAAATCAGTCGCCCGTTTGATGATGTGGTTAACGAAGTGGCAACCCTGGCGGCGCAGGGGGTAAAAGAAATTACGTTGTTAGGCCAAAACGTCAACGCGTATCGTGGCAATATGCATGATGGGGATGTCGCTGACCTGGCATTATTGATTCATTATGTCGCGGCAATTGATGGAATTGAACGTATTCGTTTTACCACCTCCCACCCGGTCGCATTTTCTGATTCGCTGATCCAGGCATTTGCGGATATCCCTCAGCTTGTTAACCATGTTCACTTGCCGGTACAAAGTGGCTCTGACCGTATTTTGAGCATGATGAAGCGGGGGCACACTGCGCTCGAATACAAATCAAAAATCCGTAAACTTCGCGAAGCGCGTCCTGGTATCAGCTTGTCGTCGGACTTCATTATCGGGTTTCCAGGAGAAACAGAGCAGGATTTTCAAGATACAATGCAGTTGATTGAAGCGATAGGTTTCGATCATTCTTTTAGTTTTGTGTATAGCAATCGCCCGGGGACACCCGCCGCCAATTACGTCGATGATGTGCCCCTTGCCACCAAAAAGCAGCGGTTGGCCAGTTTACAAGCTCTAATTAATGAGATGGCCAGCGCTATCAGTCATTCAATGGTTGGTAAGGTTGAGCGAGTATTAGTGGAGCGTCCTTCAAAAAAAGACCCCAACCAACTGGCAGGGAGAACCGAGAATAATCGCGTTGTGAATTTTTCCGGCCACCAACGATTAATTGGTGAATTTGTGGACCTGCGTATTACCGAAGCATTGCCGAACTCTTTACGGGGTGAGGTTGTGTTGCTCGATGATGAGGGCGTTGCCAGAAATGACAACGAGAATGAAATAGTTACTTATGCGAGTTAATAAGAAGCCTTGAGTAGTCAATCACAATCGAATAGTTTTATTTTAGAGCCCACCGATAATGAACGATTGGCCAACCTGTGTGGTCAGTTCGATGGGCATTTACGCCAGATTGAACGGCGGCTGGGTGTGGAAATCAACAACCGAGGTAATGCCTTTAATGTGATTGGTGATTTGCCGTCGGTTACTGCGGCCGGCGAGGTGCTCAAAGAACTTTACGCCGAAACCGAACTTGAACAATTAACGGCCGGGCGTGTGCATTTGTTTTTGCAGGAAGCCGGGGTGGATGTCAAGTTGGATCAATTGCAGCATGATGTGCAGTTGGACCAAGTGGCAATTACTACCAAGCGCGGAAGTGTTCGGGGCCGTGGTTATAATCAGCAATGCTATTTGCAAAATATTCTTTCACATGATATCAACTTTGGTGTTGGTCCTGCCGGTACCGGTAAAACCTACCTTGCTGTGGCTTGTGCTGTTGAAGCGCTGGAAAAAGAGAAAGTACGCCGGTTGATCCTTGCTCGACCTGCCGTGGAAGCGGGCGAACGTTTGGGGTTTTTACCCGGTGATCTGGCTCAGAAAGTGGATCCTTATTTGCGCCCTTTATATGATGCGCTCTACGAAATGTTTGGCTTTGAACGGGTGGCGAAATTAGTTGAACGAGACGTGATTGAAATCGCCCCTCTGGCTTATATGCGTGGACGCACCCTGAATGAATCTTTTATCATCCTGGATGAAGCGCAGAACACCACTAAAGAACAAATGAAAATGTTTCTAACGCGCATTGGCTTTGGTTCTACGGCGGTAATTACCGGTGATGTTACCCAGGTGGATTTGGCCAGAGGCACATCTTCGGGGTTACGTCATGTTATTGATGTTCTGAAGGGTATTGAAGGTATAAGCTTTACATTTTTTAAAGCTAAGGATGTCGTAAGGCATCCGTTGGTGCAAAAAATTGTAACCGCTTACGAGTCTCACGAGTCTCAACAGTTGCCGGTTAAGCCGCCTGCTCAGCCCCGGATATCCAAAAACAGAGATATCGAAGATTGATTGCTTCAGTTGATCTAGATTATCAGGTTGCGCTGGAAGATGAAGGCCAGAAACAGTGTTATTTGCCTGTTGAACGCCAAGTGAGTGATTGGATCAATGCCGCATTGCAGGCGTCTGAAACAACTGATGTTGGCGCTGAGGCTGAACTGACCGTTCGTGTAGTAGGTAAGGCGGAAATGATTCAGCTTAACTCTAGGTTCAGAAATAAGCAAAGTGTAACCAATGTGTTGTCTTTCCCGTTTGAACCGCCGGCAGGCGTTTGTCTGCCCTTGTTAGGCGATGTCGTTGTCTGTGCTGAGGTGGTTAGCGAGGAAGCTCGGCAGCAATCTAAATGCGATGAACAGCACTGGGCGCATATTGTTGTTCACGGTGTGTTACATTTGCTGGGTTACGATCATATTGAAAAAAATGATGCGCACTGCATGGAATCATTGGAAATAAATGTATTGTCTAAATTGGGGTTTCCAAACCCCTACGGAGAAATAAATAAGCTATGAATGAAGACCGATCTAGAAGCGCTGCCTCCAGGGAGGGTGGGCAGCCGCGTAGCTGGTACGACATGGTTGCTCACGCGCTATTACGAGAGCCAAAAAATAGAGAAGAGTTAACCGATCTTCTTCGAGATGCCCAACAGCGAAGTTTGCTGGATGTTGATGCACTGTCGATGATCGAAGGTGTCATGGAAGTGTCTGAAATGCAGGTGCGCGATATTATGATACCGCGCACACAAATGGCGGTGGTGAATCAGCAGCATTCCCCTGAAGAGTTTTTGCCATTAATTATAGAATCTGCGCATTCGCGTTTCCCCGTTGTGGGCGATAATCGTGATGAAGTTATCGGGATTCTGCTGGCCAAAGACATGTTGGCTTATTTTGCAGAAAATGAGCGGCAAAATTTCAATATTCGTGAAATATTACGTCCCGCTGTTTTTGTTCCTGAGAGTAAGCGGCTTAATGTTTTGCTAAAAGAGTTTCGAGCCAGTCGAAACCACATGGCGATTGTCGTTGATGAATATGGCGGAATTGCCGGGTTGGTGACAATCGAAGACGTGTTAGAGCAGATTGTGGGCGATATAGAGGATGAGCACGATATTGAAGATGATATGTATATCATCAAGCATTCAGATACTCGCTATACGGTTAAAGCATTAACAACGATCGAAGAGTTTAATGAGGTGTTTTCTGAGAAATTTAGCAGCGATGAGTTTGATACTATCGGTGGGTTGTTGACGCATGAATTCGGTCGTATGCCAAAGCGCGGTGAAGTTGCAACGATTGGCCGTTATCGATTCAAGGTGCTCAGGGCAGATAGTCGCCGGGTTTATTTACTTCAATTAACCTTGCTTGTGGAAGACAAGGACGAGGAACAGCCATCTGCTGATGTTGCCTGAGTGGTGGTGTGTGGGCGGCGCTATTGTTTTTGAGAATGCTTTATTGTAGATAATGCCTAAGCCTAAATGCTGCCGACTGTGTGAAAATGAACTAACACTATGTGTATCTGATTTCTATTATGTATTATCTTCACTGTTTGAGTGAACACGCCACAACCTACATAGCAGCCCTGACTTTTCGCCTGATTTTGCAAAAACAGTGCTCCTGCGCCCGCTATATTCGCGTATTCTTGAACGTCAACGCGCTAAGGATCTGCTTATTAAATTCGTTTGCCTATAAGACGGCCGGTAAGGAGCATTCGTATTGCTCCGTCACGCGAACAATCAGGACGGCTCGGTCTTCGTTCAAGGCACGATCTTACCGGCCCCATTCATGGCGCCGTTTGTGGAATGTTTAATTGCGCGATTTAAGCTAAAAGAATATGGCACGTGCTAATCAGCTGTGCCGAGTCGGATAATTTCATCAAGCGTGAAAAATAAAAAAAGTATTAGCCTTCCTGCGGTATCCAGTCATGGTCTTGGTTCTCATTGGGCCGGTGATGTTGGTGCGTTTATCGCCGGACTCCTCTTGCCGCTTGCGTTTGCGCCGGTAGGTTTTTTCCCCCTGGCGTTTGTTTCCTTGTCTGTATTGTTTTGGTTGTGGCAATCAACGCCCACTGGCAAGCGGGTATTCTGGCGCGGCTACTTATTTGGCCTGGGGTATTTTGGGCTTGGTGTTTCTTGGGTGTCTGTCAGTATGGTGCGTTTTGGCGGCATGACCTTACCCCTCTCCATATTTCTGACGGCATTGTTGGTATGCTTTCTGGCACTGTATATAGGTATCGTGGGTTATATCGCCAGACGCATTTTTTTCAAAGCATCTTCGCTTGTTCAATTGGTTTTGGTGTTGCCGGCCTTATGGGTTCTGGCGGAGTGGGTGCGAAGTTGGTTATTTACCGGCTTTCCCTGGGTCAATATTGGTTATAGCCAGCTTGACTCGCCGCTTGCCGGTTTAGCGCCCGTGGCGGGTGTTTATGCCGTGTCGTGGGCTACCGCGGTGAGTGCCGGGATTATTGTGTTTTCGTTGCATGCGTCCACCCATATAAGGGTGAAGAGTATGGTGGCTTTATTGTTGTTCTGGTTATTGTCCTGGTTGCCAATGCAAATTCAATGGGCCGAACCTGAGGGACCGACGTTAACTGCAAGTTTGTTGCAGGGTAATATCCCCCAGGAAGTTAAGTGGTTGCCGGAACAACGCCAACCCACCATTGCGCTTTTCACCCGGTTAACCCGACAGAATTGGGCTAGCGATATAGTAATATGGCCGGAAACGGCATTACCTGCCTATTTTCACCAGGCTGAAGATTTTCTTAAACGTTTTGGTGAAGAGGCAAAAAGGCACAATACCAGCTTGTTAATTGGCATTCCTTATATGGAGCAGGATGCGGAAAACCGCTACTATAATAGTGCTGTGGTGTTAAACAACGGCGAAACGGAAATTTACCATAAATATCATCTGGTGCCTTTTGGTGAGTTCATTCCCTTTAAGGACTTGTTGGGTGACTTACTCAGTTTCTGGGATATACCCATGTCAAATTTTAGCCGCAGCGATGTGCATCAGCCGGTTGTGCGTATGGGGAGTAGTAAAGCCGCCGTTTCTATCTGTTATGAAGATGTGTTTGGTGAAGAGGTGATTGATGGATTGCCAGACGCTAACTTTCTAATAAATATTAGTAACGATGCCTGGTTTGGGGATTCATTGGCGCCACATCAGCACTTACAAAAGGCGCAAATGCGCTCACTTGAAACCGCACGCCCGATGTTGCGGGCAACCAACAATGGGGTATCGGCTGTTATTAATCATTTTGGTGAAGTGGTTAGTCGCTCTCCACAGTTTGAAGAAGCGGTATTAACCTCAGATTTTCAACCGATGAAGGGTGCAACCCTTTATGTGTTGGTTGGCAACGGGCTTATTTTAGGCTGGGTTGCGATTTTGTTGATATTTTCATGGTATATCATGCGGCGCAATATACCCGCAGCGATTAAGGTTTAGGTGGCAATAACACGCCCTGTTTATCTCATGGTGGTGTTCTTGTTCACGTAATAGTTCGGCTATTACCTGTCATTTCGTCTTTCTTAAAGTACCTACTTTTGATGCCTGAGTATAAGGCGCTGTTAACACCCATACTTAACTCCTATACTTAACGCCTAAATCAAGCGCTACAGGTATGTATCAGCGTTTTTGCGTATAAGGTTATCCTTCAAAGCAGTCTTTCTCCTTTACTGTTTTTACTCCCGCGGTTGGTTAGCGTGTTTTCTTTTGATTTGTCGACATTCTTTTTGATCCATTGAAGCGCATTTTTTCGGTTGGTTGAAACTTCTAAAGCTTAATGAGAATATACCGATGTGATTTAGGTGCAAGTGCGTGGTTCCATGCTGACTAGGAGATAGAGGATGGCACAACAAGCGTTGAGTTTTAGCGATAGTGTAAGTTGTATGGTGGACAGGGCTTTGTCGGTGCTTCAATTGGAAGAGGACGTGGCGGAAGCCATAAAAGCCTGCAGTGCGGTAATACAGGTTAAGTTTCCAGTAAAAATTAATGGGAAAGTCCAGGTTTTTACCGGCTGGCGTGCAGTTCATAGCACCCATCGTTTGCCTGCCAAAGGGGGGATTCGATATGCCTCAATGGTTAATCAGGATGAAGTGGAAGCGCTTGCAGCGTTAATGACTTATAAATGCGCTATCGTCGATGTGCCGTTTGGGGGATCAAAAGGGGGGCTGCTTATTGACCCCAGAAATTATTCTCGTGATGAAATGCAATTGATCACGCGACGCTTTACGCTGGAGCTCGTGCGTAAAGGTTTTTTAAGTCCAGCGACGAATGTACCGGCACCTGATATGGGGACTGGCCAGCGCGAGATGGCGTGGATGGCTGATACCTACCGGAACCTGTATCCCGATGATATTAACGCAATTGCCTGTGTAACGGGCAAACCCGTGGAACATGGTGGTATTCGGGGACGAACTGAAGCCACGGGGCGTGGTGTGCAGTATGCTGCGCAGGAATTTTTTCGTCATGTCGATGCGGTCCAACAAAGTGGTATGTCGGCCGGACTTGCTGGCAAGCGTATTATTATACAAGGGTTTGGCAATGTCGGGTATCACGCGGCAAAGTTTTTATCGGAAGAGGATGATGCTAAAGTTATAGCCATAATCGATCGTGCCGGTGTGCTGTTCAAGGAAAGCGGGCTATCGGTTGAAGATGTTTATCAGTACAAGGTGGAAAACAAAACGATCGAGGGGTATCCCGATGCTAAGTTTGATGCAAATGGGCTGCAGGGGCTGGAGTTAGAATGCGACCTGTTAATTCCGGCTGCGCTTGAGGCCCAGATTACCACTCAAAATGCTGATAATATTAAAGCAAAACTCATCATTGAAGCCGCTAATGGACCGGTTACCTACGGTGCAGATGAGATTTTGCGTAAGCGTGGGATACCCATTATTCCGGATGCTTATGCAAATGCCGGTGGTGTGATTGTGTCTTATTTTGAATGGATACGAAACATCTCGCATATTCGTTTTGGTCGCATGCAGCGCCGTTACGAAGAACAACGTGGTAATCACATTATTGATGCCATGCAGTTGTTAACAGGAAACCAGCTTCCCGGGCATTTGAGCGAAAAATTGCTGAGTGGTGCAGATGAATTCGCATTAGTACGTTCAGGATTGGATGATACCATGAGGCTGGCTTTTCAGGAGATAAAGGCAGTTCGGGACAGCAATACGGCTATTGAAGATTATCGCACGGCAGCCTATGTGGTTGCGATTAAGAAAATATCGCGTTCTTATTTGGATATTGGTATCTATTAGACAGCATTGGCATCATAAGTCACCTCTGTTGGACATGCATTTTCCGCCAGCAGGGGGTGGGTGTGGTGTTTTATCTTAAACCAACACTTTCTTTTTATGGAGTTCCATAATCAGACTTTCAAATTCACTGGATGGCAAGGGTTTGCTAAAGTAAAAACCTTGCGCTTCATTGCAGTTTAACTGGCGTAAAAAGTTGAGTTGTGGCCTGGTTTCAATACCCTCCGCTGTAACGCTAAGGCGCAAGCTTTTTGCCAGGGCGACGATTGCATTTGTGATTGCAGCGTCATTGGGGTCGAGTGTAATGTCATGGACAAAGGCACGGTCAATTTTAAGCGTGTTGATTGGGAATCGTTTTAAGTAGCTTAATGAAGAGTAGCCGGTGCCGAAGTCATCTATTGATATATGGATACCCAAATCGTGAAATGCCTGTAATATATCAATAGCCGCTGACACATTTTCGACTAATAACCCTTCCGTAATTTCCAGCTCCAGTTGACTGCTGTCGAGGCCACTCGCCTGAATGATCTTGGTAAAACGTTCTACCAGATCGTTTTGCTGAAATTGACGCACTGACAGATTAACGGCAACCCTAAGTTGTTTACTCCCCATTTTATGCCAGCGCTGTGTTTGTTCACAGGCTGTTTTCAGTACCCACTCGCCGACGGGAATGATCAGGCCGGTTTCCTCCAGTACTGGAATGAATTTGACCGGTGAAATGGTTCCCAGGGTGGGGTGATGCCAGCGTAACAGCGCTTCCATACCCACTATTATTTCGGTATTCAGATCTATGCGGGGCTGGTAATACAATTCAAACTCATTGCGCGCTAGCGCCTGACGTAAAGCGTTTTCCAGGGTTAAGCGCTCCACAGCCTGCGTGTTCATGTCGGCGGTAAAATATTCGTAAGAATTCCCGCCTTTTGCCTTGGCGCGAAACATGGCGGTATCGGCATTCTTAACCAAGTTGTCTATGTCGCTGTCATCGAGGGGATAGATGGAGATGCCTGCGCTTGCGGTAATGAAGACTTCCTGCTGATCCAGGGTAAAAGGTTTGTCAAAAGCATGCAGAAATTTTTCCACAATGGTGGTGATTTCATTGACGTGGCCAATATTTTCTACGACCACCATAAACTCATCACCGCCGAGTCGAGCAACGGTGTCCAGTTCCCGAATGGGGCGCAACAGTCGTCTGGTTGCAGAGAGGAGAAGTTGATCACCTGCGTAGTGGCCCAGGGTGTCGTTGATATTTTTGAACTGGTCGAGGTCGATAAATATCACTGCAGCCATGCGACCATCGCGTTTAGCGCGTGTTTTGGCGTGTTCCAATCGGTCTTTTGCAAGGGTACGATTGGGTAACCCGGTTAATTCATCGTAATTGGCGAGATATATAAGGCGCTCTTCTGCGTGTTTTCGCTCTGTAATGTCACGAACGACAACAATAAATAACCGCATATCCTCCACTTGCATGGGGGAGAGCGAGATCTCAATTGGAAATTTAGCGCCGTCTTTACGTCGTCCTACCAATTTGCAGGGGTTCAGTGTTTCTTCAGTTGTCAGTGTTGATTGAAAGCAGCGACCGGAATAAGCAAAATAGTCTTTTTGTGATGCTGCGGATATCAGCAACGTGATTTTTTGTCCGATGATTTCATCCGGCAACAGGCCGAATATTCTTTCTGTTGCCGGATTGTAGGCTTCTATATTGCCGTGTTCATCAATGGTAATAATACCATCGACGACGTTGTCGAGTACGGCTCGCATACGCATTTCATTGTCACGTAGCGCGATATTGCTATTGTCCAGTTGTTGTTGATATTGATTGAGGGACAAACGTACTTTTTCGAATTCAGCAACCGGTAACTCTGACCGCTCCGCCTTGTCTTCATTGGATTGGTAAGACCCCTGGCGCAGCGTATCGATGAGGAGTGACAGACGGCGCGACGGCAACCCCACTAATATAAAGAGCAAATACCAGAAAATAATGGCCAACCCGGTGCCGATAATAACAAACTGGATTAATGTATTAACGATTAAATTTTCGAGTTGGTTAAATTCACGATTGGGAAGTACTGCAAATGTGAGCCTGCTCAGTATATCGTTTGAGTCGTTTATCGGCTGGTCGCTGGCCTGAATTTTTATACTGTCTGGATCTATGTGTTTGAAATGCTGCGTTACTCGCAGCATGTTGAGAAAAACTACTTTAATCCCAACAAACCCGGCGATGTTATTCTGGCTTTTTTTGAGGTGAATAGGGTGAAAGTAGAGTATACCCGTGTCGGATGCCTTGTTGGAAAACTCAATCGCATGCAGTGGGTGTTGGAGTTTGATGGGGAAATCACTATCGATCGGTGTTGCAATGGCGGCGCCGTTGATATCGTATAGCTCCACAGCGACGATATAGGGCGGTTTAAAGCTAGCGGTAAGGGCTTTTTGCTCCCGCCAAGTAGTATAAGCGGCAGGTGTATCAAGTTGCTGATGGGTTTGATGCCATTCTGCATAAAGTTTGGCAACACTGTCTAATTCGTTAATGATTCGATTGGTCGCGAAATAAAGCTCTTCCTTGGCGAGGGCAATATTGCGTTTTCCCGTTTCATTTTGGATTTGTGATAGTTGTGTTAATGCGTGCCAGCCAAATAAGCCAAATGATAACAGTCCAAGTAAAATGAATAGGACGCCATAATTGGTAATGGACAACGGAAAAAAGGTATTAGTCTGCTTAGAATTCATTCACGTTGATTCGTTGCTAAAGGCTATTAATGCAGTTCATTAACCAGTGTAATGTTATTCATGGATTCACAACACTGAATTCAAAGCACTGGATTCACAATGTTGGATTCATAACGTTGGATTCACAACATCTGATTCATAACATCGGATTCCAGTAATGAACAGGCTTAGCGTGACTTAAATTATTAGAATACTTACGCCAAGTATGGCGCATTTAATTCGCTTTGCTACCAAATATAATCCCTATTTATAACCAATGCGGGTTAATAATAAAAATACCGTTTTTCTTGCTAAGTGAGGCAGGTTGCCATGATGTTGTTAGCGCCGTGTGTTTTTGTAATATTGATGGTTCTTTGACAAATAACCACAATCTTTTTTATCGGTTTCATGGTGCGTGATGCTTTGCCTGATCTCTCTCATGATATGATAAACCACTGCATTGTCGTTGCGGGGTAAAAAATGTGAAAACAGTGTTAAATATTGAGGCAATGTAGGGCAGTGCGGTATGCTACGCGTTTGATCAATTTTAAGGTATAACTTTAAGGTATAACGATGACGATGGACAAACAATACCACCCTAATGACATTGAAAAACGGGTGCAAACTTACTGGCAGAAGCAATGTTCTTTTAAAGTGCAACATCAGCCTGAAAAAGAAAAATTTTATTGTTTGTCGATGTTCCCCTATCCCAGTGGCCGATTGCATATGGGGCATGTGCGCAATTACACCATTGGGGACGTGATTTCCCGATATCAACGCATGTGCGGTAAAAACGTATTACAACCCATGGGTTGGGATGCGTTTGGTCTTCCGGCTGAAAATGCGGCCTTAAAACATAAGGTTCCGCCTGCAAAGTGGACCTACGAAAACATCGATTATATGCGGGATCAATTAAAACGCCTTGGTTTTGGTTATGATTGGGACCGGGAGCTGGCGACCTGTCATCCGAAATATTATCGATGGGAGCAGTGGTTATTTACGCGCCTGTTTGAAAAAGGTCTGGTTTATAAGAAAACCGCGCCGGTTAACTGGTGCCCCAACGATATGACGGTACTTGCCAATGAGCAGGTTATCGACGGTAAGTGCTGGCGTTGCGATACGGCCGTTGAGCGCAAGAAAATCCCCCAATGGTTTATGAAAATCACGGACTACGCGGAAGAGCTGTTGACAGAGTTGGATAATCTGCCGAACTGGCCTGAGCAAGTAAAGGCCATGCAGCGTAACTGGATTGGTCGTTCGGAAGGGGTTGAAGTGATCTTTGGTATAACCGGGAGTACCGAGACCATCAAAGTATTTACTACCCGTCCGGATACCTTGATGGGCGTTAGTTATGTCGCCGTGGCTCCAGAGCACCCATTGGCGGCTCAGGCGGCTGAAAATAATCCGGCATTAATGCAATTTATTACAGAATGTGGCCATGTGGGGACAGCGGAAGTTGACATGGAAACCATGGAAAAGAAGGGCATTGCCACCGGGATTGAGGCAATACATCCCTTGTCTGGTGAGTCTGTTCCAATTTATGTGGCGAACTTTGTGTTAATGGGATACGGCGAGGGCGCCGTAATGGCGGTGCCTGCACATGACCAGAGAGACTGGGAGTTTGCACATAAATACGGTTTGCCAATTAAGCAGGTGATTGTGCCGGAAGACGGCAGCCAGGTGGATTTAACCCAGGGGGCCTTCACCGAGAAGGGGCGATTAACAGCCTCGGGTGAATTTGATGGGTTCACCTTTAAGCAGGCGTTTAGTGCTATTGCCAAGACGCTGGAAAAACAGTCCACTGGTTGTGTAAAGGTCAATTATCGTTTGCGTGACTGGGGTGTGTCCCGGCAGCGCTATTGGGGTGCTCCTATTCCCATTATTAACTGTGAGGGTTGTGGTTCGGTTGTTGTGCCGGAAGAGGACTTACCGGTGGTGTTACCGGAAGATGTTGTGATTGATGGGGTTGGGTCGCCGATTAAAAAATCCGCCGCATTTTATGACGTTAAATGCCCTAAATGCGGCGAACCGGCGCAACGGGAGACCGATACGTTTGACACATTCATGGAGTCTTCGTGGTATTACGCACGCTTTACCTGCAAAGACTTTGATGGCGGGATGCTGGATGATCGTGCCAATGACTGGTTGCCGGTTGATCAGTATGTGGGGGGCATTGAACATGCGATACTGCATCTTTTATATGCTCGTTTTTATAACAAATTAATGCGCGATGTGGGATTGATCAAACATGACGAACCGTTTAATAATTTGTTGACGCAAGGAATGGTGCTCAAAGACGGTATAAAAATGTCTAAATCCAAGGGCAATACCGTTGACCCGCAGGCATTAATTGACAAATATGGTGCAGATACCGTTCGCCTTTTTACCATGTTTGCTGCGCCGCCCGAGCATTCCCTTGAATGGAATGATGATGCCGTTGAAGGCGCGTTTCGTTTCTTAAAGCGACTGTGGCGACTGGTCTCCGGGCCTGGATTAACCGCCATCTTACAATATTGGCTGGCAAATAATCACCTGCGACAACACTCGTGGGCGGATTTGGGTGGTGATTTGCAAACCATTCGTGCCGAAGTACATGCCTTGCTGGAACAAGCAAATCGCGACGTGGAAAAATACCAGTTCAACACCGTTATTGCGGCGGCAATGAAAATGGTGAATAGCCTGCAACCATTGGCCGTTGCATTGTCGCAATCTGACGAAGCCGGTTCTGATGCTTCTGCCAGCGTTGTTGTCGATCCTGTTGTTGATCCTACTGTTGACCCCGCTGTTGATGTTGCCACTAATGCCGTTACTGATGCCAACGCCGCAGTATACGCCGAGGGCGTTGATATTTTATTGCGTTTATTGTCACCTATTGTGCCACATATCACCCACACTCTTTGGCAGGCGATTGGATACCCTCAAGATATTCTTAATGCCGCCTGGCCCAAGGCCGATCCCGGCGCATTGGTAAAAGACAGTGTGGAACTCGTGGTGCAAGTGAATGGCAAGCTGCGTGCGAAAGTAACCGTGGCCGCTGATGCTGACAAGGGCCAGGTTGAAAAAATTGCCTTGGAAGATGAAAACGTCACCCGCCACATTGAGGGTAAAACGATCAATAAAGTGATTGTTGTGCCTGGCCGATTGGTTAATATTGTTGTCAAGTAGTGGCGTTACGCATCGTTGTTTATCCTATGTTAATTGATATGATTCCTCCGCCTCGTTTTCGTGTTGGGTTGATGTTGGTAATCCTTTTGGTGTTATTGCTGCAAGGATGCGGTTTCCATTTGCGCGGCAGTGTGCAGCTTGCCTTCGGTTTGTCGCCATTGTTTGTGCATGAGCCAAATGCAGGAACTGATATTGGCGCGGTATTGCGCGCTTCGTTACGGGCCAACGATGTTGATTTGGTCAAAGACGAGCGGGCGGCCAGTGCAGTACTGACGCTTCATAGTGAACGCCATCAACGTCGGGTTTTGTCCGTCAGTTCTGCTGGTTCAGTTCAGGAGTTTGAACTCAGTTATCGCGTCAATTACTCAGTGAAGGATTCGCATCAACGTGCGCTATTGTCCAATCAATGGGCTAATGTAAGCCGCGATCTTCGTTATGATGAAACCGCCGTATTGGGGAAGTCCGGTGAAGAAACACAGCTTAAAAGAGATATGGTTGATGATGCCGCACAACAGATTTTACGGCGCTTACAGAAACTCAAGCCCGCTGATCAGGGAGTACCCTCTAAATGAAACTTCGCCCGGAAGATTTGCCTTCTCAGTTGACCTCCCAGCTCAATAATGCCACGGCTCCGATTTATATCGTAGGGGGGGATGAGCCATTGCAGGTGGGGGAGGCGTGCAGTGCAATACGGCATCAGGCACGAGAGTCAGGTTACAGCGAGCGCCATGTATTACATGTCGATAAAAGTTTTGACTGGCAGGGTTTTTATGCCATAAGTAACAGTTATTCTTTGTTCTCTGATCGACAACTCATTGAGTTGCGGATTCCTACCACTAAACCTGGCGACAAAGGGGCTAAAGCACTTGTGGAATACAGTGAGAATCCGCCGGATGATAGCTTGTTGCTGGTTATTCTCGGTAAGGTGGATCAGCAGACTCAGCGCAGTAAATGGTTTTCATCGCTAGAAAAAAAAGGACATTTTGTACAGGTATGGCCGGTGGAGCCGAATCGTTTACCCGCCTGGATTAACCAGCGAATGCGGAGTAAAGGAATGCAGCCAACACCGCTTGCGGTGCAATTGCTGGTGGATAGGGTTGAAGGCAATATGCTGGCGGCAGCGCAGGAAATTGATAAATTATTTTTACTGTTTGGCAATGAAAGCATTGACGAAGAAGCTGTGATGGAAGCCGTTGCTGATAGTGCGCGTTTTGATATTTATAGCCTGGTGGATGTTGCTTTGTTGGGGGATGTTAATCGCGTAACACGCATGATGGCGGGGCTTAAAGCCGAGGGTGCTGAAACCGTGCTGACACTTTGGGCATTAACGCGTGAAATTCGTGCTATGCACGCCATGGCGTTAAAAGTCGCGTCGGGTACGCGCGTAGATCAGGTCGTGGCTCAATCGCGTGTTTGGGCGAAACGTAAATCAGCCGTCACGGGTGGCTTAAACCGGCATAAAGCCAAGAATTGGGAGTTAATGCTGCAACAGGCTTGCCGGATAGACAGGATGATTAAAGGGTTTTCGGCAGGCAATGTCTGGAACGAATTGTTACAATTGGCACTAATGATGGCTGGCGTGCGCTTGTTTAAGGCAAGAGCTGTTTAGTGGCGAGCGCGAAGGGAAGGGGCTCGACGCCCTGGAGCAATAGATTTGCTTATTAATGACGATATAATCGATTGTCGTCAGTCAAAATTGCGGTGTTTTAGTTTTTTTCAGTTTAGCTTGGCTTAGATTTAGGTTTAGTGTCTTTTAGGTGATTAGTGTAACTTGGGTTTAATCTGACTTATAAAGCACCGATACTCTATTTAACATAGTGCATCGATATAGCGGGGTGCCACAGGGTTTTGGGTGCGTTTAATGAATAGATTTGCAGCGATTTGGTGGGAAATAATCCATGGATATTAAGCAATATACTTCTGAAATGGGCAAAAATGCCCGCACAGCATCAAGGGTATTGGCGGGTGCCACTACCCAGGCTAAAAATATGGCATTGCTTGCAATGGCGGATATGTTACTCGATTCGCAAGAGAAGGTGCTTCAGGAAAATCAAAAGGATCTGGAGCAGGGCAGAAAAAATGGCCTGGATGATGCGCTACTGGACCGTTTAGCACTAGATCACGAACGTCTCGCGGGTATGGCGGAAGGATTGCACCAGATAGCGGCGTTAGCCGATCCTGTTGGTGGTATTTCCGACCTGAATTATCGGCCGTCGGGAATACAAGTGGGCCGTATGCGTGTACCGCTGGGCGTTGTGGCTATTATTTATGAATCGCGGCCCAATGTCACGGCCGACGCCGCTGCGTTGTGTTTAAAGTCGGGTAATGCTGCCGTATTGCGAGGTGGTTCTGAAGCGGCATATTCCAACCAGGCCATTGCGAATTGCATTCACGCAGGGCTCGAGAAAGCACAATTACCCGTGAATGCCGTTCAAGTTGTTAGCGTCACCGATCGTGCCGTGGTGGGTGAATTAATCAAGATGCCGCAATACATTGATGTCATTGTACCGCGCGGGGGGAAAGGTTTGATCGAGCGTATCAGCAAGGATGCCACCGTGCCTGTCATTAAACACCTGCACGGTATTTGTCATGTTTATATCGATGCCAAAGCAGACAAACATAAAGCTCTGGAAATTGCCCTTAATTCCAAAACCCATCGATACGGTGTTTGTAATGCGATGGAAACTTTGTTAGTCGATCAGGTGGTCGCAGCGGATATTCTCCCGTTACTGGCTAACATGTATGTTGAAAAAGGGGTCGAATTGCGGGGTTGTGACCGAACTCAGGCGATATTGCCGACCATCAAGGCTGCGACAGAACAAGACTGGGATACCGAGTATCTGGCCCCGATTTTATCAATACGGGTGGTCGGTGGCCTGGACGGCGCCATTGAACATTTGCATCAGCATAGTTCCGGGCATACGGAGTCAATTGTTACTGAAGACCTGGCGAGCGCACGTCGCTTTTTGTCGGAAGTGGATTCCAGCTCTGTTATGGTAAATGCTTCCACGCGTTTTGCCGATGGTTTTGAATATGGGCTGGGAGCAGAAATAGGTATCAGTACCGACAAAATTCATGCCCGCGGACCCGTTGGACTGGAAGGGCTTACCTCGCAAAAGTATATCGTGATCGGGGACGGTCATGTTCGAAAATAGAGTGCAGGAAACCGTAATGACCGTATTAATTACGTCGGTAACAAAGCACGTAATCGTAGATGGAAAAATATCATCGGGTGTAATGTATCGCAGTTATGTTTAGGCGGTTTGTTAGCAGTGACCATCACTATGTGGCATAGCAATTTAATGGCACGCCGTTTTGCGGGGCAACGGCCAGTAGAGGGCCGCATACCTGGCCTGCTCTGCCTCGTTAGTGATTCATGATTGGTCTATTCGGCGGGACATTTAATCCTATTCATTGGGGGCACATTCGCACTGCATCGGAATTAAAGCAAGTACTTGATATTGAGCAAATGGTGTTAGTGCCTAGCGGCTTTCCACCGCATCGGGATGCCCCCAGCGTTGACCCACCGACGCGCTTAGCGATGGTAGAGGCTGCTGTAAAAAACCAGCCGGGCTTGTCGGTGGATAGCCGTGAGCTTCGCCGTGAAGGACCATCGTATACGGTCGATACCTTAGACGAAATTCGTCAGCAATATAACGATGCACCGATTTGCCTCATTGTGGGTGCGGACGCCTTTTTACAATTTGATACCTGGCATCGTTGGCGGCGTATTTTTGATTTGGCCCACATCGTTGTGGTTTCTCGGCCCGGTTGGCCATTAGCGGATTTGACTGACAAGATCTCGAAACAGCTGCAAAACGTTGTTCTACCGCGGCGCATTGCGGATTTTCAACAACTTGGATTGCACCCGGCCGGGTTGGTGTTGATGCAGAAAGTGGTCGAGTTGGATATATCCTCTTCTCAAATTCGGGCAAAAATTGCGAAAGGTGAATCAATCAAAGAGTTGGTTCCTGAGGCCGTGCTGGAAATAATCAGGGAAAATGGCTTATATAAACCCAACGTATTTGAGGCTTAGGTGTTGATAGCACGCCTGTTTTTGTCCATGGCGGCGTTGCTCATCTTTAACATGGAGCCGCCGTGATGCGTCGTTACGCACTCTACTCAAACGCGAATATTTTGGGTATATACACTCTTAGGAACGGGCACGTTTCTTGGAATAGATGAATTAGTTAATAATGAGAGATGTAAATGAACGCAGATGAATTAACCACACTAGTTGTTGACACCTTAGACGATATGAAAGCGCAGGATATTCGAGTGTTGGATGTTCGGGGGAAAACCAGCGTCACCGACGTTATGGTCATCGCCAGCGGGACATCGGCACGCCAAGTTAGGGCGCAGTCAGAGCGGGTCATTGAAAAAGCAAAAAAAGTCGGTATTGTTCCACTGGGCACAGAGGGGGAAAAAGAAGCGGATTGGGTGTTGGTTGACCTGGGGGACGTCGTCGTTCATCTGATGCAGCCGGACATTCGGGATTTTTACCACCTGGAAAAACTGTGGAGCACCGCGATTGTGAATGACTCGGAGACCGGGTGATCGTAGCGTATTGCAACTCTCACCGATAGATTATGCTGATACACCTGATCACCGTCGGTCAGCGCCTTGATCGTTGGGTTGTCGAGGGGTATACCGAATTCTCCAAACGTTTGCCGCTGGAATGTCGACTTAAGCTGGTTGAAATACCTGTCAGCAAGCGAAGCCGGAATAACGATATTGCCCAGTTGATCAATCAGGAAGGGGAGCGAATGTTATCGGCCATTCCTAATAACGCTCTGGTAGTGGCACTTGATGAGGCGGGCAAACCCTGGTCAACATTGACGCTGGCAAAGAACCTGGATGATTGGTTGCACAGTGGTCGGGATATTGCTTTGTTAGTGGGTGGCCCAGACGGACTCTCAACTGCTTGCAAAGCCAAAGCGGAATTGACATGGTCACTCTCAAACTTAACATTACCCCACGCGTTGGTACGGATTGTCGTCGCAGAGCAGGTTTACCGCGCCTGGAGTATTTTAAAGCGTCACCCTTATCATCGCGGGTGATACAGCATCCCGAACCTAAAAATCGTTACATCAAGGTGTCGCGGGAATAACAAGTGTCATTGTGCTGACGCTATGCGCGTTAGCGTATTGCCATTTTTCACGTGAGTGTTGCCCATGATAGCGGGAGGTCCAGCGCAGCAGTGCGATAACGTAATGACGTAAATTATGAATGATTTTCAATTATACCTGGCATCAGCATCACTGCGGCGGCATCAGTTGCTTGAGCAGTTGGGGGTCAGCTTTCGCCCTGTCAGCATCAGCGTCGACGAATCACGTATTACCTCAGAGTCCCCACAGCAGTATGTCGAGCGGCTTAGCCTGGCGAAAGCGAGAGCAGGTTGGCAGAACGTTGCCCGTGAAGGAATCCCCGTATTGGGTGCCGATACTTGTGTTGTTATCGATGATAACATCATGGGTAAGCCCCGCGACAAGCAAGACGCCTTGTGGATGCTGGAGCAACTTTCCGGCGTAACCCATCACGTTTATTCTGGTGTTGCCATTGTCAACGATCGGTATGCGCAGGTGCAGGTTAGTGCCAGCCTGGTAAGCTTTCGAACTTTGACGGTGAAAGAGCGTCTAGATTATTGGCAATCCGGTGAACCATGTGACAAAGCCGGTAGTTACGCAATTCAAGGCAAAGCGGCGGCATTTATAAACAAGCTGGAGGGCAGTTATTCCGGCGTTATGGGATTGCCCTTATATGAAACGGCTCAATTGTTGTCAAAATTTGGGATTGATGTAGTTTAGTCTTTATCGCCTGGCGTGAGTTTGTCTTGTTCGGTATACCAAATTGATAATTAGCCAAGCAATACATTATCAACGTAAACTGAGGTTAAGATATTGATAAAACGAATGAGTTAGCCGAACGAGTCAACCAAAGCAGATTACTCTCAGTTCAACAAGCAGGCGGGTTAGAAGGACAGATGGCGAATCTATGGGGGAAAATAAGTGAGTGAAGAAATTCTCATCAATGTTACGCCACGGGAAACTCGTGTGGCCATGGTTGAAAATGGGGTACTAACCGAAGTATTTATTGAGCGCGCTAGCCGATTGGGCATAGTGGGAAATATCTATAAGGGTAAAGTGTCCAGGGTTTTGCCCGGTATGCAGGCGGCGTTTATCGAAATTGGTTTGGAGCGCACTGCATTTTTGCATGCGTCCGACATTGTACAGACTGACAACGGTTCGGTCAGCAAACCGGTAGAGGATATCGCCAAGTTACTTTACCAGGGGCAAACCGTGCTGGTACAGGTTTTGAAAGACCCAATGGGGAGTAAAGGTGCCCGCTTGACGACCCAGCTCTCGATTGCGGCGCGGTATTTAGTTTTGATGCCTGAGATTACCCATATTGGAATTTCCCAAAAAATTGAAAACGATGAAGAGCGCCAACGCCTTAAGCAGTTGGTTGCCGAGTCAGCTAAAGATTTTGAGCCTTGTGGGTATATTGTGCGTACCGTGGCTGATGGCGTTAACGAAACGGAGTTGGCTGCCGATGTTAAATTTTTACATAAGCTATGGTCTGAAGTGCAAGAGAGGGCCAAATCTGAGGCAGAATGCTCGTTAATCCATGAAGATTTACGGCTGGTGATGCGAACGATGCGTGATCAGGTTGGAAGTGGTGTTGAAATAGAAAAAATTCGCATTGATTCAAAAGAAAATTTCGACAAAGTCGTTAAGTTTTCCAATAAATTTATCCCGGAACTGGTTTCAAAAATTGAATATTATCCTGGTGAAAGGCCGATATTTGATTTATACGGCGTGGATGATGAAATTCAAAAAGCATTGAACCGTAAGGTGGAATTAAAATCAGGCGGTTATCTTATTTTTGATCAGACTGAGGCGATGACAACCATCGATGTTAACACGGGTGGGTTTGTAGGGCATCGTAATCTGGAAGAGACTATTTTCAAAACCAACCTGGAGGCAACCCAGGCTATTGTAAGGCAGTTAAGGTTGCGAAATCTGGGGGGGATTATCATTATTGATTTTATAGATATGCAAGACTCGGAGCACCGGCAGCAAGTACTTGCTGCACTTGAGAAATCCGTTGGACAGGATCGAACTAAAAGTCATATTAGCCAGGTGTCTGAATTGGGGTTGGTTGAAATGACGCGTAAGCGCACGCGTGAAAGTTTAGAGCACATTATATGTGTTACCTGTCCCACGTGCGGTGGTCGTGGGTCTATAAAAACCGCGGAAACGGTATGCTATGAAATCTTTAGAGAATTAATGAGGGAAGCAAGGCAATATGACACACAAAAATTTTTAGTGCTGGCTTCGCAGGAAGTGGTTGATTTGCTCGTGGACGAAGAATCCACAAGCATCGCTGAGTTGGAGGAGTTTATTGGTAAACCTATTAACCTCCAGGTCGAAACCATGTACACCCAGGAACAGTTTGATGTTGTGTTATTGTGATTGGGACGATTAACGGCGACTACGCCCAGACGAATGTGGTGCGTATTTCGAATAAATTTTTATATCACTTGGTCGATATCGCGGGCACTCAGATGGAGGTTCCCCGCAAAATCATCGTGTTGCCCTATAACCTTGCCATGTTTGTTTTGCGAGAGTGATGAGGTTGTTATTAACAATCACCCGTTTTTGTTGGTTCTCCATTTGGTATGGGGTAGCAGCATTCGTCGTTTTAGTGGCAGCCGTATTTGGCATTACTCGATTATTGTTACCGCTCGTTGGGGAATACAATGTAGAGATTGAAAAACAAGCCACGGCTTATCTGGGGCGACCAATAAAAATCATGTCGCTGGACGCAGAATGGCATGGGTTTAGCCCGTCGCTAGTGCTTAACAATGTTAGGGTACTTAACAACGAGGGTAGTAAAACCCTGTTGCAATTTAGTCGAGCACGCCTGGATTTTTCATTATTTAAAAGTATTAAAAGCAGAGCGGTAAGTTTTAACCGTTTGGCGTTATCCGGTGTGGATGTTTCATTAGTGCGCCAGAAAACGGGGCAAATAAGTTTGCTGGGTTTTGAGGACAACTTCTCAACCGATGTTAACGAAGAAGATAATGAGTTTCTGGCAGAATGGATTCTTGGCCAAGGTGAAATTCACCTTGAGGCGAAAAATTTTTTATATCATGACGAGAAATCCACTGATCACGGTTATCATTTTACTAACGTTAGCTTAAAAATCAGAAATAGTCATGATCGACACCTTATTGATGGCGTGATTACGGCACCCGGAAAAGTGCGTCAGGAACTCGATTTCTCACTGGATATCGTCGGGGATTTCATCTCTGTAAACGACTGGTCAGGCCAGTTTTATGTGAAAAGCGAAAACCTGGATTTTAACCAGATCGTTGGTACTCTCGATACCCATGGGCTCTCCGTTGGTATTGGGCCTTCATCTTTCGAGTTATGGGGACGCTGGGATCGGGCGATGCTGTCGAGGTTACGCGGGGAGGTCTCATTACAGGAATTTACGTTAAACACCAATGAGAACTTTTCACCCTTCCTGCTACAGACCAAGAATCTTGCGTTAAATCCCCCCAGTAATGACAATACCCGCCAAGCCTCGCCCAAAACAATCGATAAACCAATCGCTAAGTTAACCCCTGAGTCAACCCCCAAAGACAAGGTCAACGTAAATTATGAGCAAATTATCGCACGGTTTGATTGGGAGAAAGCTGGTCATGGTTGGCGTTTGTCTGCGGATCAGGTTGTCGTAGGCAATAATAAACGTATTTGGCCTTCTTCCCAGTTTCGAGTTGCTTATAGCAATGATCAGGAAAACGATCAGCAAAACCAGGACCAGCAAAACAATACCCTCCAACACAATGCTCCTCAACACAATGACAAGCAAGCCAATAAAACGATTTCAGTGGCGGCGAGCTTTATTCGATTAGAGGACTTACTTCCTGTAACACCGATATTATTCGGTAGAGATAATACGCATATTGAAAATGTCGTTGCCGCGGGACTTCGGGGAGACTTAACACAGTTAAATTATCGCTGGAACGACGCCGCTAAAACCGTTGAGGTATCCTCAAAATTTAATGCCTTGCACCTTGCTGCCGTGGAGTCCTTTCCCATTATTCAGGGGTTCAGCGGAGAAGTGGCCGCTGTTAATGACAAAGGTACCCTGACACTGGATACCGCGAAGGCTGTTTTAGGTTTTCCCAAGGTATTTCGCGAAGTATTTACTGTTGAACGTCTTAACGCGCAGTTCAACTGGGAAATACAACCCAACAACATTGTTATCAATAGCCGTGATATTGCCTTAGCTACTAAGGACATTGAGACAAAGGCGATACTTGATCTTGAGATCCCGATTGGAAAAGGTGCGCCGTTTATCTCATTGATTGCGAACTTCAAGAATGGCGATGCCAGTGCCACGTCCCGCTATCTTCCTGTATCGATTATGCCGGAATCAACGGTGGAATGGTTGGATAACGCGATATTGCAGGGACAAGTGACATCCGGTGGTACTATTTTATATGGCCATTTGGATGAGTTTCCATTCACGCAGGGACAGGGTATTTTCGAAACACGTTTCACCGTTGAGAATGGCATGTTGAATTACGTGGAAAACTGGCCAAGGTTGCATGATATTAAGGCAGACGTTTTATTTAGAGGTAGCGCACTAACCATCGGTTCAGAGCAAGCAAAAATATTTAACAACGTGATTGATGGTATCCATGTTGGGATTGACGATTTGGCTGCAACGCCACTTCAGTTAGCGATATCCGGGCAGGCGCATGGTTCCTCGCAAGAAAAACTCAATTATTTACTGGTGAGCCCTCCCTTGCGCGAAAAGTTTGAAAACCACTTATCCGGTTTAAAATTATATGGCAAAAGCGATCTGGCCCTCGATATTAGGTTAGCGTTGGATGATGACGTTACCTCTTCAGTGACCGGTCTGGTGGAATTTCATGAAAATCGCCTTGACCTAACGTTAACGGATGCGCTACTGACCAATATCAACGGAAAGATGAAGCTGTTAGACCATGGTGTGGAAGCAAGTGATATAACGGCCAATCTTTTAGGTCAGCCCAGTGTGTTTAACATTACAACATCATCAGCCAAATCGCTGTCGAGAGATGGGATAAGAATCAGTGCAAAGGGTGAGTTTGATGCAAAAGCGCTAAGTAAACGTTATTTTCCTGTATTAAACGATTTAGTCGATGGTAAATCCGACTGGTTTGTAAATTTGACATTGCCAGGGTTTCAAGATAAAGCAAAAGAAGCGGGCAGCATACGGTTATCTGTTGAGTCTAGTTTACAGGGGGTTGCATTAAATTTGCCACCGCCTTTTAGAAAACCCGCCGATCAGCCTCGCCAACTAAAAATACGTATGGATTTAAAAGATTTTCATAATGCGTTATTACGAACCTCTTATGGGGGGAGTTTTGACGGGGTGTTTGAATGCAGCCTGGACAATGGTTTGCAAAAGGGTCTGCAAATCACTCGAGGCGAAACGAGATTCGGCATTGGACCGGTAGCCTTGCCGAAAGGGGAAGGAGTGCGTGTCGTCGGCAGCATGGACGAGTTGTCCCTTGATATTTGGTTAAACCTGTTGTCGCAAATAAAGACTAAAAAAACATCGCTAGGATCGAATAGCGCTAGTTTGTTAACCGGCGATACAGATCGGCCATTTACCTCGTTATTACATTCCATTGATTTATTTGTTGGCAAATTTGAAGCGTTTGGCCAACAAGCTACCAATATGAGCCTGAAGGTTGAAAATAAGCAGGACTGGTTAGCGGCAAAACTAGATAGTAAAGAGATTAAGGGTGAGTTGAAAATCCCCAATGATTTAAAGAATGATGTAGTGGAAATGGACTTACAACATTGGCATTTGACTTCATCGGATGCCTCCGCCGGTGTTCTCCATCCTCAGGATTTGCCCGCACTGAGTTTGAATAGTCGCTCCGTAACGTATAACAACCGTAAATTCGGACATGTGGCAATTGAAACAGCAAAGTCGGAGAATGGCCTGCTGCTACAGCAGATTATTATTAAACCCAGAGAAACCACACTCAAAGGCCACGGCGTATGGCTGGAAGAGGCTGGGAACATAAGCGCCAGCATTGAGTTTGTCTTGGAGAGTACAGACCTGGGGAAAACCATGAAAGATTTAGGTTTTGTCGGGACGATTGATGAAGGAGAAGGTGTTTTGAATGCCCGATTGAGTTGGCCGGGTTCGCTGATCGACGTGGATTTAGAGCATTTGGAAGGTGAGGTAGATTTTAAGCTGAAAAATGGTCGAATATTAGAGCTGGAGCCGGGAGGAGCTGCACGACTGTTTGGCCTATTTAGTTTACAAACATTACCTCGACGCTTAACATTGGATTTTAGTGATATATTCTCGAAAGGGTTGGGGTTTGACTTAATAGAAGGACAGTTTCGCATTGAGGAAGGCGATGCGTATACTCGCAATTTTAGTTTGCAGGGGCCAAACGCTAATATTGATTTAAAAGGGCGAATTGGATTAGCTACGCAGGACTATGATCAGAAGGTTGTTGTCATACCGCATATTACGGATGCGACGATTTTGTTAAGTGTAATCACCAGTCAGCCAATATTATTCTTTTTGCAGCAATTAATGAAAGAAGATATTGAAAAAGCCACTAGTCTTGTTTATTCACTGACAGGCTCCTGGAACAACTTTACATTGGAACCCATTCTGGAAAAAGATGCAGACATCTCGGAAGCAGATGAATTCTGATTCATGCTTATCGTTGTGACGCGTGTTTGTGGCGAAGCTTTAAACGTATAGGCCACTAAGGTATTAAGGCATTGCTATCAAACGGCGTAAATGCCGCAAGGATATATTAAGTAAAGATTGAACGTTTTATAATTTAGACCGCGTGGTTTACCGCACGGCGCACAAAGGAATAGAGATGACACGCGACGTTAGAAAAATAAAAATCGCTGGTATACAAATGGCATCTGGTCCGAATTGGAATGCCAATATGATTGAGTCGCAGCGGCTAATTAAGTTGGCCGCAAACGCAGGTGCAAAACTAATTGTATTACCTGAGAATTTTGCATTTTTAGGCTTGAACGAGACGGATAAACTTGCTATTAGCGAACAACTGGGGGCTGGCCCCATGCAAGATTTTCTGGCTGCCCAGGCGGCAAAAAATAAAGTCTGGTTAGTTGGTGGCACCATACCCCTTGAAACCAATAACCCTAAAAAAATACGAGCGGCAAGTATGTTGTACAATGATAGTGGCGAACGAGTGGCGCACTATGATAAAACACATTTGTTCGACGTGCATATCATTGATAGCGATGAACGATATGTGGAATCAGAAACCATAGAAGCGGGTGACCAGGTTGTTGTGGCTGATACCCCATTTGGTAAGCTGGGTTTAGCGGTCTGTTATGACCTGCGTTTTCCTGAGCTGTTTCGAAGTATGGTGGATCAGGGGGCTGAACTGATGGTTATCCCTTCGGCCTTTACGGCAATAACAGGGAAAGCGCATTGGGAAGTGCTGGTTAGGGCACGTGCGATTGAAAATTTGTGTTATGTCGTTGCGGCGGGCCAGGGCGGTTACCACATTAACGGCAGGGAATCTTACGGTGATAGTATGATCGTCAACCCATGGGGGCAAATCCTGGACCGGTTAGCCAATGGTTCCGGTTATGTTATTGCAGAATACGACAGAGATTATTTAACCAGTGTTCGAGCCAACTTCCCGGTTCTTGAACACCGAAAGTTGTCCTGTGATATCTAGTGTGACGCGCTGCACGCGTTCTGAAAAAGCCCGTTGGATCACGAAAGCTTACACAAATCCACACAAGCGCTAAATAGACTACGCTAGCCCGCATTTGTCGCAGCATGCACGCGGTTTCGCGTATCGCTTGATGCAACATCGGATGTTAGTCAGAGGGAAATACGGTCTGTATTTCGTTTTTTCGAAAAATTCGATGTTGCGCCAATGTCTTGCGCGATACTGATGTGCCCTCGCGAGAAATCCGGGCTAATCCATTTAAAAATGTGCTCATCACTAGGGGGCCATGCCGTTTCTTAATAGGCTATGCACCGGTATGGCGGGGCAGGCGAGTATTTATTTGGATGTATTAGTCGTATTCTTTCCCAAGAATCCCTGCACCTTAGCGCCCAGCCTGATTAATTTCAATAAGGTTAATTTTGGTAATCCCTTTATCTGGTTATGCCAGGTGTCCAGCGTTTCCATGAACGTGAGCACTTCCTTAATGCGTTGTTTAACATCGTCGGGAGTTTGCGTGTCCTTTTCACTGTCTAATACACATTGCCGCAATAATAACAGCGTCGGGTCCAGTTCCCGTTGTTTACGCCCTTCCATGATTGTATAAAACAATTCCCATGGGTCTTTCAAGGTCTCAAAGTGGTCGCGACGATCGTTGAGTAAATGGGCGGTCTTGACAAGCTTCCAGGACTGAAGCTCCTTAATGCTGGTGCTGACATTAGATCGTGCCACGCCCAGCGTTTCGGTGATATCGTCAGCATTTAAAGGGGTGGACGCTAAGTATAACAGGGCGTGTATCTGCGCTACGGTACGATTGACCCCCCAGCGTGTGCCCATTTCACCCCAGTGCAGGATGTACTTTTCCATAACCGGTGTTAGCTTCATATCGAGTATTTTCAGTAATTTCTGTTAGTTCTGAAAGTAATAAAAGATGAGGCCAGTGTCAAACTATTTTTGGTATTAGGCTGAGAGACGGGATGGTCATTATCGTCGGAACTCGATATGGCTAGTGTTTAACCACCACTTCTCCTTCAATCTACATATAACCTATGGGTCTATATTAATAATATTTAATTCCTTTAAGTTCTATATGTGAACTTCTATAGTTTCACTCGAGCGAGTCGTTTAACAATTATAAATCAGTCTGGTGGTTTCAGGAGAAAAATGCATGACGTTTGTGGTTACCGAAAAATGTATTCGTTGCAAGTATACCGATTGCGTTGAAGTATGCCCCGTTGATTGCTTTCACGAGGGGCCGAATTTTTTAGTCATTAATCCTGATGAGTGTATCGACTGCACCTTATGTGTACCAGAGTGTCCTGTGGAAGCCATTTATGCAGAAGAAGAGTTGCCCGAAGAACACCATCAATATTTACAGCTCAACAAAGAGCTGTCGAGCGTTTGGCCCGTGATTAACGAAGTCAAATTACCGCCGGAAGATGCCGAGCTATGGGCCTCACGGGACGATAAATTTCAGTATTTGCAACGTAATAGTCAGAGCTAAGGCGTAACCGCCTCAGGCAATACCGGAGACAAGAATGAGTCAAATTTCAGGGAACTATATTGACGGCGATGAATTAGATCGTTATGAAGATGCCGTATTAAAATACCGTCGCGGCGAAATTAGTGAAGATAAATTAATGGTCACCCGGTTGCAGCAAGGCGTGTATGGTCAGCGCCAGGACGGTGTCAACATGATCCGTATTAAAGTGCCTGGTGGTCGTCTTTTACCACATCAGCTCGATAGTATCGGGGCTATTTTAGAGCAATATTCGAAAGAAGATATCGCCAGCATCACAACCCGCCAGGATATTCAACTGCATAGCATTGCCCTTGGGGATACCCCTGCGGTGTTGCGTTTATTGGCAGACGCGGGTTTAACCACGCGAGAGGCCTGCGGTAACACCGTGCGCAACGTGTGCGCTTGTCCGTTGGCCGGAGTTTGCGAACGCGAACACGTGGATGTTCAACCCTATATCGAGCAGACAGTTGAGCATTTTTTACGTCACCCGCTGACACAACACATGCCTCGTAAGTTCAAAATGAGCTTTTCAGGCTGTGAGGTCGATTGTGCCCAGGGCATGATACATGATGTGGGCGTAGTGGCCGTGAATGAAAACAACCGGTTTGGTTTTAAGGTGTTGGCCGCAGGCGGCTTAGGCCATAAACCCCGTGAAGCAGTGGTTATCGAGCCTTTCATCGAAGAAGCGGATTTGTTGCCTGTTATTGAAGCGGTCATTGCAGTGCACAATAAATATTCGGATCGTAAAAAGCGCGCCAAGTCACGCATTAAATTTTTGGTGGACCGGTTTGGTGTCGATGGTTTTCTCGAGAAGTACCGCGAGGAAGTAAAACGAACGCGTGAAGCTTATGCCAGCCGGGAAAACCTGCTCGATGTGGTGTGGCAACGCGGCAGTGGCGAAGGTAACTATTTGGCCGGTGCGCCCCGTGAGGTTACCGCACAAAAACAACCCGGACAGTTCGTGTTTCCTGTGGCCACCCCGTTGGGTGATGTTACCGTGCAACAGTTTTACGGCATTGCCAAATTACTGATAGATGAAAAAATAGAGGATGTGCGCACCACACAGGATCAAAGTTTGATTTTAGTGGGAGTGCCGGGGCATCGCTTGCCCGCCATTCGTGCGGCACTTGCCGAGTTGCAGCTGGCCGAGCCTATTGTGGGTGATAATGTGGTTGCCTGTCCGGGCACCTGGACGTGTCGTCTGGGGATAACCTCATCCCGGAATATTGCCGGGAAGATTACGGGGAGCGCAGGTGATTTATCGGTCCGGGTGAGTGGCTGTCAGAATGGTTGCGCGCAACCCACCGTAGGCGATATTGGGATTCATGGCGAAGCGAAGCGTATACATGGCAAGCTTATTCCTCACTATCGTATGCATTTCGGCGGCGATGGCCGTACTGGCGGGCATATTGGCATCAAAGGCCCGGAAATCCCCGCGGCGCGGGTGGATAAAGCCATCAATCGTATACAGAGCGTGTTTTTGGAAAACCGTGAAAACAACGAATCTTTTCTGCAATGGAATGAACGGCGGGCGCCGGAATATTACAAAGAATTATTGGCTGACTTAATAGAAGTATCTGCCAACGATGTGCCTCAGGTATTGAAAGATCACGGTGATCAAAAGGATTTTAAGGTGCTGCAACTGGGCGGGGGCGAGTGTGCGGGTGTGTCGCAAGAAGATGTGGCCGCCAATTTTTCCGAAGCGACCATGGAACGTACTTATTTACGTAGCTTTTTGTTAGCGCGGAAGTATTTACAAGCCATTGATTGTGCCGTAGCCATTGCGCGTCTGGTGGGTCAATCTTTACTACGCTCGTCTGGGCAGGCCTTCAACATCACTGACCTGCAGGAAATCGCAGTAAAATTACAGGGTGGTTTAGCATCCCATCCCTACCTTGTGGAGCCATTAACGATATTTGCCGGAGAGTTGGCGCGGTTTGAGAGTGAAGTAGACGACACTGGTGTTGAGCAAATCAACTTTGATCAACCCGGGTTTGAACGATTTCTAAAGATGCTAAACGGGTGGACAGTACTGGCTGGTCATTATTGTCAGGAAAAAAACCCAACGGTTGATTTGTCGCCTTCATTGCCGGAAGCGCCGCTCACAGACTTTGATGCTAACGATCCATTATTAACATCATCTTTATCGACAACGAAAGATACGGCAGGCGCTGCATTTGCAGCAGGTAGTACGGTGACCAATCCCGCTAATACGGGTTCGCCGTTGAACACAGGGAGTTAGCCTCATGGTATTAAGTGCAGATTTAAAACAGAAAATTGAAAAGACGCAGGCGTTTTTACAGGATGTCAGCGTAACCCATAGCCCCGTGACCTTTGCCAACAGCCTTGGTGCCGAGGATATGATTCTCACAGACCTTATTTGCCGTAACGCCGTTGATATTGATATTTTTACCTTGGACACGGGACGTCTGCATGAAGAAACCTATAGCCTACTGGAGCAAATTAAGAAACGCTATGATCTGCTGGTTACGGTGTATTACCCTGAGGCAACAGCGATTGAACAGTATGTAAAGCAGCAGGGTATCAATGGGTTTTACGACAGCGTGGCGGCGCGTAAATCCTGTTGCCAAATACGTAAAGTCGGACCCTTAAAGCGTGCTTTACAGGGGAAAAAAGCCTGGGTTACGGGGCTGCGTCGTGAACAATCTGTTACGCGGGAAGCACTAAAGCCCTCTGAATGGGATGAACATTTTCAGTTGTACAAATTCAATCCTCTCCATGATTGGAATGAGCAGGATACCTGGGATTATATTCATCAATTTAAAGTGCCCTACAATGCATTGCACGACAGGCATTTTCCGAGCATTGGTTGCGCCCCTTGCACAAGAGCTGTTCAGGATGGTGAGGACGTTCGGGCTGGTCGGTGGTGGTGGGAAGACCCCACCAGCAAAGAGTGTGGTTTGCACCGTGAAGAAAAACAGAGGGTGCAAGCGTGAGCGCCGCCGTTGATTCTCCTGAAATAGCCAAATCCGCCCGATCAGGGGGGGCAAGCAAGCCTCGCATGGCGCACCTTGAGCAGTTGGAAAGTGAAGCTATTCATATTATGCGCGAGGTGGTGGCTGAGTTTCGCAATCCCGTGTTGCTGTACTCCGTGGGTAAGGACTCCAGTGTTTTGTTACGACTGGCGCAAAAGGCATTTTATCCGGGGCAATTGCCATTTCCATTAATGCATGTGGATACCGGATACAAATTTCCGGAAATGATTTCGTTTCGTGATGAAATGGTGGCCTCATTGGGGGCAAAGCTTATTGTTCAACGTAATGAGGATGCCATTACGAATGGTATGCACCCGAATTTACAGGGCGTTGCGCGGTGTTGTGGTGCGTTAAAGACCAGTGCTTTGTTAACTGGATTGGAAAAACATGGTTTTGACGCAGCCTTTGGCGGTGCGCGCAGAGATGAAGAAAAGTCGCGAGCCAAAGAGCGCATTTTTTCATTCCGGGATGAGTTTGGGCAGTGGGATCCAAAAAATCAGCGCCCTGAACTTTGGCAACTTTACAATGGGCGGATACACGAAGGAGAGTCGGTTCGCGTATTTCCTTTATCGAATTGGAGTGAACTGGACATTTGGCAGTACATACAGCAGGAAAATATCCCCATAGTACCGCTCTATTACGCAAAACCACGGATGATGGTGGAGCGTGGCAAACACCTAATTCCAGTGGATAATAATACAATGCTTAAGGACGGTGAGGTTGCAAAGCCGGTTATGTCTCGTTTTCGAACCTTGGGGTGTTCACCCTGCACGGGAGCGATTCGCTCTGATGCAACCACTCTCGATGGTATTATTCGTGAAATGACGGTGGTGAAACGCAGCGAGCGTGAGACGCGCCTGATCGATCATGGTGCCAACTCTATGGAAGACAAAAAAAAGGAAGGGTACTTTTAGTGAGCAACGAAACAGTAACTGCGGACACATTACCATCCAAGCCAATTGAGCTACTGCGATTTACAACAGCCGGAAGTGTGGACGATGGTAAGTCCACCTTGATAGGTCGCCTGTTAGTTGATAGTCAGGGGATTTACGAAGACCAACTGGACGCAGCTCGCAAGGTGCAGGCTGATCGCGGCGGAGAGGGTTTTGACTTAGCTTCAATTACGGATGGCCTCCATGCAGAACAGGAGCAGGGTATTACCATTGATGTTGCTTACCGCTATTTTTCCACCCCGAAGCGTAAATTTATTATTGCTGATACGCCAGGTCATGAACAATACACGCGTAACATGGTAACGGGGGCCAGCACGGCGGATGCGACAATAATACTGATTGATGCGCGGATTGGTATACGCCCGCAATCCCGGCGCCACGCTTATCTTGCAAACTTACTCGGTATTAAGCATATTATCGTGGCGGTCAATAAAATGGACTTAGTCGGCTATGATGAAAATGTGTTTAATGTCATCAAAGAAGAATTTGGTGGCTTTTGCCGCGACTTGGGTGTTTCTGATCTGCGGTTTATTCCTGTCTCCGCGTTGCAGGGGGATATGATTGCCAAACGCGGTGACGCGCTTAACTGGTATCAGGGCGACACACTGCTCCATACCCTGGAGACGTTACAAGTGCATGATCGGTCGCAGGATTCGGTTTTGCGGTTTCCTGTGCAACTAGTGAATCGCCCGCGCCAGCCCGAGTACCACGATTTTCGTGGTTATATGGGGCGAATTGAATCTGGGGTAGTGAATGTCGGCGATGAGGTGATTATATTGCCGGGGTGCCGTAAAACAACAGTAACGGATATTGTTAGTTTTGATGGTTCCTTGCAGCGCGCTCATGCGAAACAATCGGTTACCCTCGTGCTCAACGACGAAATTGATATTTCCCGTGGAGATGTGATTGTTGGAACCAACCATCAGCCGCGCATCGAGAAAGAAATCGATGCTTATCTATGCTGGATGAATGAAGAGCCTATGCAGGTTGGCTCCAAATACTTAATCAAACATAGTGCCAGGACCGTAAAAGGGGTTATTAAACAGATACTACATACGGTTGACATCAACACACTGAAGCACGATGACTCAAACGACTCACTTGGCTTAAACGGGATTGGAAGGGTGAAAATTCGAATGCAACAACCCTTGGTCGTTGATGATTACGATAGTGTGCGCGAAACAGGTGGCTTTATCATTATCGATACTGATACCAATAATACGGTTGCGGCAGGTATGATCACGCAATAATAAGCCCCGCATTATTTGAATAGGGTTTATGCTAATGAGTGCATTGTATCTTTTATGGATGATTACATTCATCGCCTCCAACGCCACCGGCCGTTAACCAGCCCTGATTTAACGACCATGTCCGCCGCTATCTCACTCCGTTAAGGGAGTGGGATAGTCTTTCCTCTGCAGCGCTTGGCTCCATGTTGTCATTTCCGCTATACCTCACGCCAACAGGCCTTTTGTTTAGGGCAATAATCTGTATTACCACCGATTAGCCTGAGCACTATTTTGATATGGTTATTAATCGTACATTCTTGCGATTAATCGGGCCGCGGGGTAGGGTCTAGGGTGGAATTAGACGATTTTATACCCGCTGAACGCCCGGCTTTCTATTCCCGCAGCAATGTATTCTTAGGCCTAAATTAATCTAGGTCTAAGAATAAGTCATTGTTTTTAAATATCAATCATTGGTCCTGCGATCGATGTTCCATGTATATCCAGGCAATCTAAAAAACGTAAATATTTTCTCGTTTATTGACATTTTTAAAAAACGTAATTAATATCTCGTTTTATGGAGAACATTAAAAAAACACTGAGCAAAGCAGTTATCCGAATGCTGAATCCCATCGTGCATATGCTGTTGCGCTATGAGATATCGCATAGCGAATTTACAGAACTAGCCCGACGGTCGTACGTTCGCGTTGCGTTTGATTATTTTTCTATCCCGAATCGAAAAAAAACCAACTCCCGTGTATCGGTTATCACTGGCCTAAGTCGCAAAGAAGTCGTGCGGCTTCGGACCATTGATGAAGCGCAGGAACCAGTGACCAAGGGGCCGCTTAACAGAGCCACTCGTGTGATCGGAGGCTGGTTAAGTGATGCGGATTTCCTTGATGAGAAAAATGAACCCAAGATTTTACCATTACGGGAAGACCAACACAGTTTCGATGAACTCGTCGCTCGGTACAGCGGTGGTATTACGGCGCGAGCTGTTTTGGATGAATTGATTCGGGTTGGTGTCGTAACAAAGTTAGGTAAGACGTCCGTGAAACTAAAGCATCATGGTTATGTTCCGGAAAACAGTGATGCAGAAAAAATAGAGGTACTGTCTGCGCATGTTTCAGACTTATTAGGAACGGTGCTCCATAACTTAACTCACAAAAAAGATCAGGCCCGTTTTCAGAGGCAGGTGTCTTACGTCGACATACCTGCGAGCGTAGTCGAAGAGTTTCAGCGTTTAAGTCATGATAAATCCCTTGCACTAATACTTGAGCTCAATCAATGGTTAGCGGAGAAAAAACGAACGGTTAAACCTGCGTCTGATGAACGCACCTTTCGTGTTGGTGTAGGGGTTTATTATTTTTGCAAGGAATACACTGGCAATAAAAATATAAATAAAGACGCTCTAAATAACGAGAATTGTAGTAATGAAAATAATGATAATGATAACGGAAACCAAGGTGCTGGCAAGCACGTTACTTCGGATGCAGGAAATTCAGAGTGAACGTCACAAGAATGAGAATGTTTCGAATGACTGTTTTTAGAAAATAATGTTTAACTATAAATTATCAATTAGTAGTTTTTAAATAAAGCATATCTAGTCAGAGAAAAAGAGAGGATTAATACAATGATTACAATTAACAAGTTGGGCATGCTTGTTACGGCGGCCTTCGTTGCCATACTCATGGTGGGCTGCTCGTCCGATGATGGTGTTGATGGCACTGGAGGTAAACCTAAGCAATCAATAAATGGCACAGCGGCTGTTGGTAAAGCCATCAGCAACGCAAACCTGGTAATTAAAGTAAAAGACGGTTCAAAGAAGCAGGGAACTACCAATAATGATGGCAAGTTTCAAATAGATATTACCGGTTTGAATGGTCCATTCCTGATGCGAGTGGAAAGGGCAAATGGCGGCGCATTGTTTAGTATTGCTGCCGGTGGAGGGACATCGAATATTCATCCCTTTACGGATCTCATTATCCGAAACTGGTTCAAGGTGCAGGGGCTGGATATTGAAGCGGAATTCGATGGTGATCTAGCGGCCGCGCTGTTACCTACGGTGGAAGATATTAACGCTATTAAACAAGCGATTAAAGACATTATTGCATTGACCCTGGTGGAGTTTAGCTTGTCTGCTGAGCTTGATCTGATAACGACCGGCTTTGATGCCGATGGCACAGGGTTTGATGCTTACCTCGATAACGTTCAAGTTGTAATCATCAATAATAAAATTACCATCGTTGTTAAAGATCCAACAACCAATATTGAAAACCCGTTAGTGAGTGACGTTGCTATTAATAATGACTTTACCTTGCCAGACAACACGCCACCCACGATGCCGGGAGCTTTGCGTGCAGTGCCGGCCAGTGAATCTGACATTATTGTTGTGTGGGATGCCTCAACGGATAATGTGGGGGTCGTGGGTTACAATGTCTATCGGGATGGGATGTTAGTTGATACAACACCGTTTCCCGTTTTTAGTGATGTTGGCTTACTGCTGAACACACAATACTGTTATACCGTCGAGGCTTTTGATAGCGCAAACAACACCAGTATTAAAGCTGATATGACTGTGTGTCCGCAAACACTGGCTGCGCCCGATATAACGCCACCACCAGCGCCCACTAGCCTCAGTGCTACAAGCTTGGGCAGTAGTGCCATCAGTCTTATCTGGGTGCAGTCAATTATAGCGGACGTTGCAGGGTTTGATGTTTATCGCGGCACCAGTGGTAACGTCAATATAAAAGTAGCTACTGTCACATCCACTACCTATAGTGACTTTAGCCTCAACAGCGATATGCAATATTGCTACAAAATCGTAGCCTTTGACGCGGCTAACAATGAGTCGGCTGCCAGTACGGAGGCGTGTGCTATAACCGATGTTGACATCACCTTGCCACCACCGGTATCCGGCGGTCCAGGCTTGTCGTTTTCGTTGAGTAACTACTCGGTATCAGAAGCAGACGCAACCGCATTGATCACCGTTAAGCGCGGCGGCGACGCCAGCCTGGCGGTCAGCGTGGATTATAACGTTACGGATGGCAGTGCTATTGCAGAGCAGGATTACACTGCGGTATCGGGTACGCTTACATGGGCCGCAAATGACAGCAGCGACAAGACGTTTTTAGTGCCGGTTAAAGGCGATACGGTGAATGACCCGCTAGAAACCATCATGCTCAGCTTGCAAAATGCATCAACTAATACTGTATTGGGGGCGATTAGCCGCGCAACGATAACCATAGCCGATGCCGTATGTAGTGGTGAACTGAGTCAAGACATTACAGTTGATACCACCATTAACCAAAAATGCGTGGTTGTGAAAAATGATATCAGCATTGATGGTGAGCAAGGGGGGAGTGCCCGGTTGTTGATTAATCCCGGTGTCACCCTTGTTTTTCAAAATGGCACTGGATTTAATGTCACTAGCAATGGGGCATTAACCGCCATTGGAACAGCAGAACAACCTATTTTATTGACCCACGAAACCCAATCGCCGGGCGCGTGGAAGGGCGTACAATTTACTTTTAGCAGTGATACTAGAAATGAATTGGACCATGTAACCATCGAATATGGCGGGCAGGGTCGCAATGGTAGTGCAAATTTAATGCTGTTTGGTTCATCTTCCATGTCTAGAATTAAAATTCGAAACTCCACATTAAGTCATAGCAGTGCCTATGGTTTTGATGCTAATTCAAATTCGAAGATTGACGTGTTTTCTAATAATGTAATCACTCAGAATGAAAGTGGGCCAGGCATGCTTCCCGCCAATCTTATCGGGTATCTGGACAGCGCTAGTCGGTATACGGGTAATACTGTTGACGTAATGACGGTATCGGGTTCGGCTCTTAACAATGAACTAGATACCCTGCCACAGGTGTGGCCCACCTTGGACGTTCCGTATTTTGTTGAAAGCAGCATTTCAGTGGCAAAAGGGTTAACGCTATCCCCGGGTACCACGGTTCGCTTTGATGCCGGAGCAGGTTTTAATGTTAGCCGAGATGGGTCGCTGAAAGCCGTGGGGACTGCGGAGAACAACATAGTACTTACAGGCGATGTCCAATCTCCTGGGTATTGGAGAGGCATACAATACACCTTTTCAAACAGCATAAATAACCAGTTGGACTATGTCGTCGTTGAATATGGCGGTAGTGGATATAATGGTAACGCGAATGTCGTCGCGTTTGGTGGCGATCCACAGCGAATTTCCATTAAAAACTCGATACTAAGACAGAGTTTGGGCTACGGTTTTATATTCAGCTCAAGCACCATTGTTGACGCATTTTCAAATAACATCGTGACTGAAAATGGCAGCATAAATAATACTGACATACCGTTGCCCGGCGCAGGAAAATTACCAGCAACATTGGTTGACAAACTAGATAACACCAATATGTTTACCGGTAATGCAGTTGACGTCATGGTGGTTGGTGCCAGCACCATTAATGCCGGTGCGGGGTTAGTGTGGCCCTTGATTGATGTGCCTTATTTGTCGGGATCGCTAACGATTACCACAGGAGTAGTAATAGAAGCAGGCGTTACCATTGGCATGTTGGACGATAGCCTTATTCGTGTAAACAGCGATGGTACATTGGTTGCGCGCGGTACTGCCGCGGAGGCCATTGTATTTACCAGCGAAAGCGATTTGCTCGGAAATATCGTAGGGCCTGCCGCAGGGGGATGGGCTGGAATACAGTTTACTAACAGCAATAGCAATGTGCTTGATTACGTTACTGTGGAATACGGCGGTATTCCCGGTAAACTTAATGGCGATGGCAACATTGTTTTGTTTGGAAACGGTCCCGGCTCTACCGTCACCATTACCAACAGTCAATTTAATAACAGCAAGTCTTATGGTGTCTGGTTGACGCCAGAAGCTAATGCCATCAATTTATTGGGCGGTACAAACGTATTTTTGGGCAATGCCAACGGTAATGTGAATCCGTAACAGAGTGCGTCATCCGTGAAATAATAAGGGGGGAGTTAATCTCCCCTTTTTTTATTCGTATTTTTTTACGATGCTAGGAAAATCCCCCCCCCTAATAATCGCTTACCTGAACTTAAATCCTAACCCTTAAACCTAAATTAATCAGTTGAATCGTAGCGAGGGCGACTAAGGTGCAGAAGATAAAAGATTTTTTCTACTATCTTGGACGAAAACGTATCACCCATACGGTGAGTTCAAGATAGTAGAAAAAATCTTTTAGGTTCTGTGCGTTAGGCGTTCGCAGTAGGTTCAACTGATTAATTTAGGTTAAAGGTTAACCCTCGGTTTACTAATGACTGGCACCTAGATCACCATAGACTGATTCTAACTTTGGCGTCTTAAGGTAATCGGTTGGAATGAGTTAACAAAATGGGTGATGAATTGAGATATGGAATCGCATCTAAATCAGTAACGAGAAAAACGTTTTAACTAAGTATTTGTGTTTATTAATATTGTTCTCCAAAAGCCACCCACTCCTGAGCATGTCAACTTAGTGGCGCAAGATTTTAACCATGACTATTTCCCTTTAGTGAAGCCAAAAACGTGAATATTTCACATAAATAATGTTTGATTTGTTATATCGTATTCGCCAATATATTTGCTTAATCCAAGCATCATTATTTTTGATGAAATTTAAACCATTTGAATAATTAAGGCATCCGAAAGTGACGACCATGAAACTGCGCCTGAGCAGCCCCACTGGAAAATTTGACATTCTTCCCTATGGCTTCATCTTGCCGGGTAAATGCCTGCCTTTTAATGACAAGGCCTGCGGCGAACAATTTTTGAGCAAATTCACCCACTACCCCTATGCCTGGGAGCAATTAACCAATTTGCACGCCGAGCTTTATAGGATTGAGCGAGTGCGCCCGGCCCGTAGCACGACGATTATTCGCCAACTGGCAAAACAACTTAATCGGGGACAGCTATTCGTTTGCCCAGTGGAAGAAGAAAAAGCGGGTGTTGCCACTACCCGCGCTGCCGCCGGAGGCAGCATTGTACCCCTCAAACCGCAACCACGACCGTGCACCGTTACCGACTACCAGCGCAAGTTATGGGAAGAACCCGTCGTTAAAAAAATCCAAAAATACAAAATAGTCATTGAAGTGGCGGGGCAATGCAGTGACGATCTCAATGGTTTTTTTGAAATTACCCGTTTAGCCGACGAAGACCACCGCCGAGACGGTAGCTTTAAGTGTAGCACCTGCCGCGACCCTCATCGCCTGTTAGTGATCATCGATAACGTACCTGACAAGCCGCGGGAACTGCGCTACGCCATTGGTACCGAACGCCTACCCCTGGCCAACACCGTCAGCCCCGTCACTGAAGAAACCGAAAAAGGCGAATGGGAAAACGTCCTGATCCCGGTACTGCCGCTCTATTGCACATCACTTGAAAACAAAGCCAATGCCACCATGCTGCCAAGCGGTTGGCTGTATGTGTTTGTTAATGGATACCTATGGCGTGAACTCCAGGTGCACAACAATGTTGGCGTTATGGGCGATGTCGAGCTGGGGCATGATGCCGGAAAAGACCAGCGCAGTAACACCACCCAAATGCTGAGCGTATTGCTACTGCCCTACAAAATCAACGGCCAGTTGCAAACCATCCACATGGCCCACTCGCGCACCCAGTGGAGTTGGGAAGACGTCGGCAAAGCCGGTGGCACCGACCCCAATGACATTCGCCTGTTGCCGCGCATTAAACAAAAAACCGCCAACATAGCCATCGATGAGGCCATAACCAGTAAGCTTCAGCCCATTGACCTATCCAGCTACCAACAGGGTTTTAGTGGCGGCGACCCCCATGTGGAGCACATCGACCAAGCCCCCGGGATCGTCGCTTACCAGGGTGAAGAACCCGATATGATTTCAAGGTACCGGGGCAACAACATACCCGTGGTATATCTTCAAGGCGTAAAAGCGTTTTTTTCCATCAAGCTCGTTGCTCATGACGGACAAGCCTTACAAAACGTTAAATACCGGCTTATTTTGGGTGAGTCCGATAACGACCCAAATTTGCAAGTGATAGAAAGTCAAAGTGCCGATGGGGTTATAGAACACGACGTCAGCGGCGAAGTGAATACGGGTGTATTACAATTTTGGCCAGATAGCGCCAGCAACCGCTGTGTCATCCGCCCCATCAAACTGAGCGTACTCAATTGCCAAACAGACCAGCTGGGGCTAAAGCAGCGCCTATCAAACCTTTGTTACCAGGTCGAGCCGGCAGACACAAAAAACACCGTTAACGTGCACGAAATAGCCTTGCATCACTATAAAAAAGATGCCCGACAGGAAGACGCCGCCAGCGACGTCGATATTATTGGCCATATTGACGCCCATTAGCGCGGAAATCATGGGTAAATACACCACCAATGTTTGGCAACTGTACAGTAAATTCTATTCTTAAACAGAACGGTTAAACAGAACCGTTAAACAGAACGATTAAGCAGAGCTATTAAATACTAACCATTCAACATAACAGCAACCAACAACCATGGTCCAATTACACAACTTACTTTACAACACCCAGGACGCCATGCGCGAATACGCAGAAGCCAAAGCCGACCTGGCCAACCAGCACGTGTTATTTATAGCGGCGGCTGTGCGTAAACAACACTACGCCTACGGCACGCCCGAACGAAAAGAAGCCATCGCCAAAACCATCGAACATGCTTCGGTCGACCAAACCGACCTTGAGGCCTTAAACACCATGATAGAACATTACCGCGATGCTTATTTTGACCCGCTACAAGACGTGCAATCCTTACTGCAGCAATTTAAAAACACCCTAAAGCTCGACATTATGAGCAAAGACAAATTTGTCGGCATGGTATTGGCAAAAGCTCTGGCCTATAAGCCTAGCGTTGATACCACGCTATCCTTTACCGAAGTGGAATCACAACTGGCCGAACAAAAACAACAACTGCTCGATGAACTGGATGCGCTTTACCACAACCACTACGAAGCAAACCCCTACGGATACACCAATTTAGAGCAAAAACAAACCGCCATGGCGTACTTGCCCGGGGTGCGGGTCCGCCTGGGGTATCAAGACACCCAACAACCGGTTCGTAACAGCCAGGTGTTGTACTGGGAGTATCAAGGTAGGGAAGATCAAGGCGGGGAAAACCCGGCGCAACTGGATACCAGCGACATCAACAAACTGTCGGTGTGGGCCGCGGAAACGGACGAAAAAGGCAATATTTGCGACTTCATTACCAACGTGTCGCAAGGGCTAAATGACTGGCACGCCGGCTGTGTGATCGACGGTGAGCAAGCCTGCGTCAAAGTCGCCGCCGGTAAACAGCATCTCATGAGTCCCGGTGCCAGCAAATACAAGGTCGCTAGCAACCGGATCCGCCGTTTTCGTGATGACTGTTATCAAGAAACCAGCTTCTCGCCCAGAACCGTGGCGCGTGACGAAGACAAGCCGGACTATAAACCGGCGGATATCGGCCGCGACGTAGTAACCTCCCTCACCGCCACTACCAACAACGCCCGCTACTTTACCAGCGCGCCTACGTTTCGTCCCGGCAAAACCTACGGGCTCATCGTATACCCCCTGACCAATGGTCACCTGCACACCCTGGATTTAAACGCCCTGGCCGCTTTGAAAATGGCTGATAAGGCCGTGGTCACCACTTTTACTGTGCCCATGAACGGTGCATCAAGCCTGTCATTATATGTACATTGTAATCTACCGCAATGGAACCAGCGCCTTATCGAGCAAACCGTCATATTGGTGGATCACATCACTGAAAAAAAACGCGAACAAACCGACCACACGGCTAATCAATGGCGTTTAAAAGCCCTGGCCCATGTTGCTAAGCTGCATAAAGATCACAGCGTCGAACCATTAACCCCACAAAACAAACTCTTAAATGACAAACTGATTATCAGGGCCAACCGCTGCGCCGACAACTATCAAAAAGTGATCGAACAGGATGTATGGGACTTATCCGCCAGCATTGAAAAACAAGCACAACACCTCATTGATCTACTGAGTGGCGAGGCCTTTAGTGCCGAGTTCACCGCGTTTCTACAACACGTCAACGCCGCCGAGGACCCCAACCCCGCCGGACCTTACGCAAAAATAGACACTGGCTGGCGGGTGATATTCCAAACCTTCAGTGATTGTCTGCTAAGCCTGCACGCTGCGGGTAAAGCGAAAGAGGCTTTTGACACCTTTGGTCTGCCGTATTTAATGTGCGCGGGGAATGCGGATGATCGGTCTGTTTATGAGGTTGATAGTGAGACCGAAGATTTTATCTATCGAGAATTATCTCAGTTAGATTCGTCAAATGCCGAAGCCATTCAAAGCCTGATTGATTCGCCGTACAAACCTTTGCAATTTCCCAATATAAATCAAACTGTATTGGCCTATATGGCGGAATTCTTCAAGGACGATGTATTACCGGTTACGGGTATGATCAATAATGTGCCTGGTCCAGCTAGCGTATTACAATCCCTTGTGTTTTCAGTAGGGACGATGGGTGAATTTTTTATGCGTTATAGCAATAACAAAAGCGTAGTCTATCATCTGGGCAATACCATTTTCAAAATGTTGCATTGGGTGGCAACGAAAAAAATGAAAACAATTGAGTACGGTCGATTTTTAAGCATTTATCATCGATATCTTGGTAGTTTAGCGAATATTCCGCTAAGACAGGATATGGGGAAGGCTCTAATCAAACAAGTAACCCGTGTCACCGATGTCAGCAATGCCCACCTGTACCGCTCCTTTTGTATTGGCTTAGGCTTAGTATTCAGTGCCCTGGAGTTACACAAAGCCTATGCCAGTGGCAAGGATCAGGAAATGGACGGGGAGTACTTTTTCCGTCACCTTGCCCCGCATTTCATGAACTTTACCTATGCCAATTTGTTGTTGGTCAATCGTGGGGTGAAAATCGCGGAAAAATTTGCCTCACCCAATCGTGCGTTTATGCAGCAAGTGATCCAGCGCATGGCCTCCAATCAATCCATACTCAATCCGAAATTCACCGCAGAATTGGCGGGGCGCCTGGGTTATGTAATTGCTATTTACGCCACCGCCATTAATGCCTGGGATGCCGTTGATCGCCATAAGGTGGGCGATACCCAAGGCCTGCTCATCCACACCGCCACTGCTTTCAGTAACCTGGCCATCGTGTTTGGTTTCATGTTACCAGGGTTGGCGGCTGGTTTGGTGGTGGGGCTGGGGGTGGCGCTGATTGTGGGCTTATATCTCTATGCCCGTAATGACATTAATAACACCCATAGTTTTGTCTTAGGCCTGCTGCAACACTTGGAACCGTTGTGGCTTAAAAGCACGGATAATGGGCGGCAACTTGATTTACGCCCCGGCCCGTTGAAAGGCGATATGCAGCAAGCGCAACAATTAATCAACGCCATGCAGTGGCATCCGCTGCAGTGGCAGGCGGTGATACCGCTCAGTAACTATGGCATGGATGTGGCGCAAATCAGCAACATCATTGAGATGAATCGCAATTTGCCCCACCTGAACCAACAACTCATTAGCCAGTTACAGCGTTACTGTGATCGCTTGCAGCAAATGATACATAAAACTGACGATGATCAGCAAACCGATGCCGATCAATATCGAAAAATTTATAATGCCCTCACCAAAGGTAAACTGGACAAGCAGCAATACCCCACGGCCTATGCCTTACCCGATTATAAGGACATCAGCTCTTTTTCCTATGAATAATGCGTAATGAATTAATGTATACTCGTTTAATCAAATAATCAGTACAATAGCGAAATGGTCCGTTACTTTTTACGAGTCAACCACATGTTATTAAAAACAATGTCACTTACCGTAATCCTCAGTGCATTATTGCTATTAGCGATCACTCCGGTTCCTGCCGAAACCCAAGGCGAGCGGCAGGGTTACCTCAAAGCCAGCAATGCGGAGGCGTTTGATTCTTTCGGAAAACTTGTCCTGAGCGGGGACGGAAACACCCTGGTGGTTGGCTCAGAGGAAGCTAGCAAAGCCACCGGGATTAATGGTGATCAATCGGACAATAGTGCGGTTGCTGCCGGTGCTGCCTATGTATTTGTGAAAAATAAAGACCACCAGTGGCAACAGCAGGCCTATCTCAAGGCATCCAATACGGGTGAAAGTGATCGATTCGGCGATGCGCTAGCCATCAGCGCCGATGGTAATGTCCTTGCCATTGGCGCGACTCGTGAGAGAAGCAACGCCACAGGCATCAATGGTAACCAAGCAGATGACAGTGCACCTGAGTCAGGTGCTGTGTACATTTTTCGCCGCAACAATGATCAGCAATGGCAGCAGGAGGCTTATATAAAAGCCTCCAATACCGAAGCAAAAGACCTGTTTGGACAAGCCCTAGCATTAAGCGGTGATGGCCAAACGCTGGTAGTGGGCGCAAAGGGCGAAGATAGCGATGCCATTGGCGAAAACGGCACGCAAGATAACAATAACAGTAAAAACACCGGTGCAGTGTATATTTACAAACTGACAAAAAAAGGTTGGCGACAAACAACCTATCTGAAACCCCCTAAAAGTATCAAAGGTATTCGATTTGGGGCATCTGTATCGCTGAATCAAAACGGTAAGACAGTTGTTATTGGTGCACCCTACTATAAATATGACTCGAACAAAAAAAAGCTGGGTACTGCTTATATTTATAGTTTTAAGAATAATCATTGGCATTTTGTGTCCGAATTAGTTACAAAAGAACAGTGGTTTATAGGCCTGGGGGATAGTGTATCCATCAGCGCAGATGGTGATACTGCCGCTGTTGGGGCGAGTGGTGTTGGCGCTGCCCGTGATGATCCACCTACTAATATTACAACCGGTGCCGCATTTATCTTCCAGCGTCAGGAAAAAAAATGGGTTGAGCAGGCTCATGTACTGTCAGATAGTATTAATTCCGGTGATAGTTTTGGTAATGCGGTGGATCTTACTGCCGATGGCAATATATTGTTGGTTGGTGCTGCCAGAGAGGGCAGTTCATCGGCCGGTATTAATTCGATTCCCAATACCAAGTTATTGTTATCGGGCGCAGCATACCTGTTTGAGCGCGACCCAAAAGGGCAGTGGAAGCAAACCAATTATCTCAAGTCACTTATTCGCTATTATGAGGGCGCATTTGGTAGATATGTGGCGATTGATGATAACGGAAATACCATTGCGATTAGCGCCGAGTATGATACTGGCATTAACACCGGGGTTGCCGCTGATCCGCACAAGACAGGGGCGCATACCTCCGGTGCGGCACATACCTTTTCCCGCAATAGCGATGGTGCATGGGTTCAAGGTGTGCCCAGCGATTAATGTTTCATTAATAGATTTATTTGACTAATCCATGCACTACTGGGGGCAAGCGCCTAGGGTAGTGGGGGTGGAGTTAAAATAGGCTTGGATGTCTATTATTTTAGTATATTAACTCAGCTCCTATTCCCTCTCGCTCCATTTCACGAACTTTACCTATTCCAATTTGTTACTGGCCAGTCGTTCGGTGCAAATCGCGGAAAAATTTGCCTCACCCAATCGTGCGTTTATGCAGCAAGTGATTCAGCGAATGGCCTCCAATCAATCCATTCTCAACCCAAAATTCACCGCAGAATTGGCGGGGCGCCTGGGGTATGTGATTGCCATTTACGCCACCGCCATTAATGCCTGGGATGCCGTGGACCGCCATAAGGTGGGCGATACCCAAGGCCTGCTCATCCACACCGCCACTGCTTTCAGTAACCTGGCCATCGTGTTTGGTTTCATGTTGCCAGGGTTAGCCGCTGGTTTTGTGGTCGGGCTGGGGGTGGCGCTGATTGTTGGGTTATATCTCTATGCCCGTAATGACATTAATAACACCCATAATTTTGTCTCAGGCCTGCTGCAACACCTGGAACCGTTGTGGCTTAAAAGCACGGACAATGGGCGGCAAATTGATTTACGCCCCGGCCCGTTGAAAGGGGATATGCAGCAAGTCGAACAATTAATCAACGCCATGCAGTGGCATCCGCTGCAGTGGCAGGCGGTGATACCGCTCAGTAACTACGGCATGGATGTGGCGCAAATCAGCAACATCATACCGATGAGTCAAAATTTGCCTCACCTGAACCAACAACTTATTAACCAGTTACAGCGTTACTTTGATCGCTTGCAGCAAATGATGCATAAAACTGACGACGAGCAGCAAACCGATGCCGCACAATACCGAAAAATTTATAATGCCCTCACCAAAGGTAAACTGGACAAGCAGCAATACCCCACGGCCTATGCCTTACCCGATTATAAGGACATCAGCCCTTTTTCCTATGAATAATGCGTAATGAATTAATGTATAATGAACTAAATGTATACTCGTATAACAAAATAATCACTACAATAGCGAAATGGTCCATTACTTTTACTATTACTTTTTATGAGTCAACCCCATGTTATTAAAAACAATATCACTTACCGTCGTCCTCAGTGCATTATTGCTATTAGCGATTGCCCCAGCACCGGCCGAAACCCAAGGCGAGCGGCAGGGTTATCTCAAAGCCAGCAATGCCGAGGCGTTTGAATTATTTGGCAAGCTCGCCCTGAGTGGTGACGGAAACACCTTGGTAGTTGGTTCCTTGGATTCCAGCAAAGCCACCGGGATTAACGGCGATCAATCGGACAATAGTGCGGTTGCCGCTGGTGCCGCCTATGTATTTGTGAAAAATAAAGACCACCAATGGGAGCAGCAAGCCTATCTTAAGGCATCCAATGCAAGTAAAAGTTATCGGTTCGGTGATGCGCTGGCCATCAGTGCCGATGGTAATGTTATCGCCATCGGCTCCTATCGAGAAAGCAGCAACGCCACTGGTATCAACGGTAACCAGGCTGATCATAGTGTTATTGATGCTGGAGCGGTGTATATTTTTCGCCGCAACAAGGATCAGCAATGGCAGCAGGAGGCATATGTAAAGGCGTCCAATACCGAAGCAAAAGATGAGTTTGGGATTGCTGTCTCCTTGAGCGGTGATGGTAAAACATTGGCGGTGGGTGCAGATGGTGAGGACAGTGACGCCACTGGCGAAAACGGCACACAAGATAACAATAACAGTAAAAACACCGGTGCGGTGTATATTTACAAACTGACTAAAAAAGGTTGGCAACAAATAACCTATCTGAAACCCCCTGAAAGTATAAAAAGTATTCGTTTTGGGGCCTCAGTCTCATTGGATGCCTCCGGGGTAAGGCTGGTGGTGGGTGCGCCTCGTTTTAAATACAATATTCGTGGAAAGGTTGGTATCGCCTATGTGTATGTCAACCGCAATAAATCCTGGCAGCTTGAATCGACGCTGGCCTCTCAGCAAAAAGAGCACGTGAAGTATGGAACGACAACTGCCATTAGCGCCTCGGGTGATACCATTGCCATCGGCGCCCATGGTGTTGGTGCCGCCCGTGATGATCCTCGTAGCATTATGACTACCGGTGCTGCATTTATTTTCCAGCGCCAGGGAAAAAAATGGGTTGAGCAGGCTCATGTGCTATCAGATAGTATTAATTCCGGTGATAGTTTTGGTAATGCGGTGGATCTTACTGCCGATGGCAATACATTGTTGGTTGGTGCTGCCAGAGAGGGCAGCTCATCGGCCGGCATTAATTCGGTCCCCAATACCAAGTTATTATTATCGGGCGCTGCTTACTTGTTTGAGCGCGACTCAAAAGGGCAGTGGAAACAAACCAATTATATCAAGTCATTTATTCGCTATTATGAGGGCGCATTTGGTAGATATGTGGCGATTGATGACAACGGAAATGCCATCGCGATTAGCGCCGAATATGATACTGGCATTAACGCCGGGGTTGCCGCTGATCCGCACAAGACAGGGGCGCATACCTCCGGCGCGGTACATACCTTCTCCCGCAATAGCGATGGTTCATGGGTTCAGGGTGTGCCCAGCCATTAATGTTCCATTCGTCGGTTTATTTGACTAACCCATGCACTACCGGGTTCAAGTCACTAGGGAAGTGGGGTGGAGTTAAAATAGGCTTGGATGTCTATTATTTTAGTATATTAACTCAGCTCCTATTCCCTCTCGCTACATTTCACGAACTTTACCTATGCCGATTTACTGCTGGCCAGCCGTTCGGTGCAAATCGCGCAAAAATTTGTCTCACCCAACTTCACCTTAATACCGTTGCTAGTAGATCCGTTGTGCTGGTTTGTGTTCTATGTTTTAGTGTGTTGTTGAGGCATTATTGGATAAATGCAAGCAAACTATTAATATTAGTCATAACGATACTGTAAGCGCTAGCCCAATGGGGATATAGCGTTTGGTTGAGATGCGTACACTTTATTAATGGTTCGGTTACCTGCTTATGTTTTTTTAAGCCTACGATAGGTTATAGTAGACTGTTGGCTGGATGACTGTTTGATTAGTTTTTTTCTAATGGATAGTTGCCTTATTAAGTCGTTACCTGGGTTGGGTTTTATTAAATGACATCGTCTCAAGAACAACATCAACCGTTAAACACTGCAGCGCTAACGTTAATTCGATATATTGTCAAGTTGTTAGGTCAGATAGATGCGCGTTTGGCGGCTCGTTATGCGTTTCGTCTATGGCATACAACACAACGCTTTAAGCTACCAACAAGAGAAGGGGTATGGCGGCAACAGGCCCATGCCATTCAGCTTACTAGTGCCGGTAAAAAGTTGGTGGTTTATGAATGGGGGAAAGGCCCGAATGTTTTGCTGATACATGGTTGGAGTGGTCGAGGCATGCAGTTTGGGGCCATGGCGGCCGGGTTGCAAAGGGCGGGGTATCGGGCGGTAGCGGTCGATTTACCGGCGCATGGACAGTCATCGGGTAAAAGGACCAACGCATACCTGATGGCCGATGCAATTTTAGAGGTTGCCGCACATTATAAGGACGTGCACGGTGTTGTGTCGCATTCTTTCGGTATGTTGCCAGTGTTGCTTGCGTTACGCCGTCAGTTGGTTGCGCAGCACATTGTTGCTATCTGTCCACCTGACAGTATGTTGCCTTTATTTGATATATTCTGTAAGTCACTTCATATTTCACCCGATATCAAGCAGGCGTTGCGTCAACTTACCGAGAAACACTATGGTGATACTATTTGGGAGGATGTGTCACCGGCATCGAATGTGAAATCGCTAGGGCAGCCTGCATTGATCATTCACGATGAAAATGATAAAGAGTTGTCGTGGCATCGTGGCAGAGCGCTGGCTGATCAATGGCCTGACACCGAGTTTCAGTTAACTCAAGGGTTGGGGCATCGGCGTATCTTGCGGGATAACGGTGTCATTGGCCAGGTTGCCGATTATTTGGATAATAATCATTAATTGAATTGATGCAAATAAAAGACGGATGAATAGCGTTTCTCCTCTGGTGGTTTGTTTTTACTCCATACTGTGGTTTTCCCTAAGTAGTCCTGATAACGTTTGGCGCTGATATTATTTTTTGTTGCTGTAAAAAATATATAGCAGGTTCCGTGTAATATAAAATGAGTGTTTGCGTCAACGATGTGCAACTGATGTTGGCGGATGATCGATGCGGTTTTCAGTCACATTGTAATATATGCTACTCGACGGCGCGTTTGCTCATCATGACTAGTTGCTTGTTCAAGCATTGATTGTTTAGGTGTTGATTGTTCTAGCGCTAATTGTTCTAGCGCAAATTGCTCAGGTACTAATTGTTGTTATTTATAAGTTACTCATGACATATCATAAGGAGTTTTATATGCAAAATGCAGGAACCCGGGCAGCGCCAATGGCGATTGTCAAAGCAAATGGAGCGGGGTTGGTTCGGTGGATGAAAGGTGGTTTATTTCTGGTAGCAACTTTGTTGTCAATAAACACTCAGGCGATTGCCAGTGACAACGAGGAGGAGGATGACGATGAGTTTAATCTGATTAGTCGGATTGTGTCAGCGCCAGTGGTAACTAACGGTCTGGTAGCGGGCGAACCAACGGAAATTAATGCGCTTCTGAGGTTGCGTGATGTTAATAGGCGTTTTGCCGCTGATCCGCAATATGTTGGTCATCAAATTCCTGCGGGCGGGCGTCTTGAGTTTGAGCTGGGTGGTAGTTTTGAGCGTAATGGGGTTGACAATGACAAAACATTTACGGCGATTACAAATAATGCCTTTTTTATTATTGTGACTGGCTTGCCACAAAACCCTATCGTCATGTCTGCCGGAGAGGGGGGGCAGCATGGTAATTATTCCATTGAAGATAACGGTAGCAAAATTATATCTATTGTTCCCAATGGAGGGAGTGGTGCAAACGGCCTGGAGCAGGCCCGTGCGAACGGTATTGGGATTAAGGTGGTGCATCTTCGGCCTATGCCCAATACCAATGCCGGGCCATCAGCATTTACCAATGGTGGTGCCGGTACCCGGGGAACGGTGGCGATTCGAATTTATGATGCAGATGGTGATATTATCGAATCAGGGTTTAGCTCAGTGAGGTTCCCGTTGTCCGTTGGCCGACAGGTTAGCGTGACAAATGCGGGTCTTGCAACTGGAGGGCAGGGTAGCCCAAATACGATAACGGCTGAGTTGGTGGAATCGGTGAATTTTCAACATGTGATGCCAAATACCTCGTTGATAAATATTAGTAGATCGGGGGCTTTTTCAGATAGCGCGCCTTATGCACCACGGTTTTTACTGTTTGAGGCCTTGGCTATGCAGCCTGATTCGTTTATTCCCTTCAAAGGCATTGCGAATGTTGCGTATCTCGTTAATGAAGATAAACCATCAAGGGCGAGGCTAGTGGAGGATACCAATAACAACGGCATGGCTGACGCCGAGGATCGGCCAATTGGAAAGATAAGAATTAAGGGGCCATCTCGTGGCTCACGCGGTATGATTCTACCTGGCGGCGCGCTTACCATATCAGGTAATGGCATTGATGGGCCAAATGGCAGTGTGCTTAACGTCCCGGTAAAAGTAGGCAGTGAACGGGGGGCTTACAAGGTCACGGTATCTCTTGATAACGGTAATAAGTCCACCACCACCATCATTGTCGATTAAATGTAGTGGCAGTAGCGTTGTCGTGCCGGATCGTACTGCGTGTTGTACGATCCGGCATTATTGCCGAGCCATTTGCGCCCTAGCCGATAACGAGTTATTCAACCCACACTTCAACGCGTCGATTGTTACGACGTCCATTGACGGTGCTATTACTGGCAACGGGTAATTCCTGTCCAAACCCCCTGATTCTAAAGGGTTCTAGTCCATTTTGTATAAAATAGTCCGCTACGGCATCTGCGCGGGTAATGGATAGCGATAAACTTAAATACGGGAGTGCTTCACTGGTGTCCGCAAAACCAAATAGCATGAGTTTACGGTCTCGATTTCCGGGTTCTGCCATGTATGAAACCAGGCGTTTAACGTCATGAACTGCTTTGTTATCCAGGGCGGTATAACCGGCTCGAAAACGGATGTTTAGCGATAGCCGCTCGGCGTTTCCTGTTAATGTTTTATATTCATCCGGTGCATTTTTGTTCACGTCAGGGTGTCGGCTTAGGATGTTTTGCGACACAAAGCCTACATCGTCTACCAGGTGTTGTGCGGTTTGTGAGATTGAAAATCTAGCAAATTCAGTTGCCAGTGGATGCTTTGACAAGGGTGGGACATACAAATACAGGCGTCGGGACAATGCGTAGTCTTCAGTGGAAACATCAAAGGGAACGGGGAGCACGGGGGTGGCGCCATCCGCAGAAATAGCCAGCCACTTAGCATTTAATACGTAAGGCAGTCCAACAAACCCTATGGCGCTGGGATCTGCCGCAACGGCGTCGGAAAGCTCGATATTTGATTCATATCGGCGCGCGTATTTCTCAAGTGTTAGGTTTTTGCCGAGCACAAGTGACGCGAATGTGTCATAAGTGCCCGAGTTGTCATCCAATGCATACACCCTGATTTTGCCTGGTTTAAGACCAAGCTTCGACCAGTTAGTGATTTTTCCGGCAAACACGCTAGCAAGCGTGGTTTTAGTCACGGTTTCCAACGGATTATTGGGATGCACTATAATCGAAAGACCATCCATTGCGATGATATATTCACTATTGGGTTGGTCAAAGCGACCCAGGCTTGCAAGGTCCTTTAGTTCTTTGGGGCTGATGGGACGGGAGGACATGCCGATGTCGGTTGCGCCGGTGGCTAAATCCACAAAAGCGTTGCTAGAGCCATGGGAGTGTATTTCAACGGCTATTTTTTTGCCGAGTTCGTTTTCAGCGGTGATAAGCTGTTCGCCTGGCGAGGTGTTTTCGATGGTTTGCTGGGTATACCCTTTATCGGTAAGCCATGCTTGGGCGAGTTTTGGAGTAAGGCTGGCACCGACGGTGTTTGAGCCGTGGATACGTAGAACGGTTGGATTTTCGGTACTTAATGCGTTTGTTGATAATATTGCTAGGATTAACAGCCAGAAAATTCTCATTAAGACCTCGTTGACAATGTGGAGTGTTAGATTACAGGCATTCCTTTGTTCCCGTGGAGTCTTCATAACAGAGCGGATACAAAACTAATGGGGGAGAAATGTACTTTTGTTGCTGAGAGTTTACAACTGTCCCTTGGGGTAGGCATCAAGCTATCCATCTCCTTGCATCAGCCGTAACTTATGGCATATACCCGTAGCGTTTGTGATTTTTTGGGGAGGGGTATGCGTGCGTCATATGCATCCCATGGCGGTGTAGTTGTCAGCGCAATAGTCCGGCTATGTTACCATTAATAGGCTGCTCGAATATCAATCCCATGATTGGGCGTGACTTAATGCGGGAAGAATTTAAAAATGGCCCCGGACGAGTAATTTTTCAGTTTCATTTGACGTATGGATATATGAAAGATGATGCGTTGGTTGTGTTTCAAAAAAATTTACCACCACAAAAAGGATTTACTACCACAACAATATATCGTTGTTGATGGGCATATTGGAGATCAGGGTCTTTTAGATGGGACATTGGTAAAAAAAGCCTTGTCTTATACCCTGTGGGCTTCGATGTCGTTTGATGCGCAACGTTATCGGTTGCATTGATGCTGCTCTGTTTTAGTTTTCGTTATTTTTAAGTTTTATAAGCACGCCACCAGCGTAGGCGTCATCATTCAACATTAATATAGTAGGGGCTAATATTCGCGATTGCAGATATTGTTATCTGCTATGGTTATTTTTATACCTTAAGAGGCATTATGTTGACTGTAAATAATGACATTAAGTGGTTAACTGGCATTGTACTAAGGGTGTTTATATCATCGAAAAGCTTGATATTGGCAAGGGCGGTTTGTTCCGAAGTAACAGCGGCAGTATTGTTAATAAATTTTTGCTTGAGTAAGGGTATGGCTTCTTCTCGGCGGCGTTTGTGGCCTAAAGGGTATTCCACGGTTAAACGGTTTGTACTTGTACCATCGCTAAAGTGTATGGTGATGGCGTTGGAGATTGAACGTTTGCAGGGGTCCAGGTAGTCTTTTGAAAATTGAGAGTTTTCGCTAACGGTCATTTTTTGACGCAGCTCGTCAATGCTGGGGTTGCTGGCAATATCATCTTCGTAATCGTTGGCGGTTAGTCGACCAAACAGCAAGGCGATTGCCACCATGTATTGCAGGCAATGATCGCGGTCAGCCGGGTTGTCTAAGGGGCCGGATTTGTCGATGATACGAATGCCGGCTTGCTGAGTTTCTATGGTGATTGTTTTAATATCCTGGAGACGTGGTTGGACTTGGGGGTGAAGTTGTATCGCTACTTCCACTGCCGTTTGAGCATGAAATTCGGCGGGATACGAAATTTTAAACAAAATATTTTCCATCACAAAACTGCTTAGGGGCTGGTTGAGCCTAAAGGTACTCCCTTTAAATAATACGTCGAGGAATCCCCAGTGATGGGCGCTTAGGGCTGAGGGGTAGCCCATTTCGTTGCGCATTGCGATAAGGGCATGCCAAACGCCACGACTGGTGGCATCACCAGCGGCCCAGCTTTTTCGGGAACCGGTGTTGGGTGCATGGCGGTAGGTGCGTAAGGCACCACCATCAAGCCAGGCATTGGAGAGGGCATTAATGATTTGTTCGCGGTTACCACCGAGCATGTGTGTGACAACAGCTGTGGTAGCTATACGCACCAATAGTACATGGTCAAGGCCTACTTGATTAAAACTATTTTCCAGGGCCAGTATGCCTTGAATTTCATAGGCTTTGATCATTGCTGTTAATACATCGTTTATAGTGAGGGGTTTATCTCCGTGTTTTTCATTTCGACGGCTGATGTAGTCGCTAACCGCAAGAATCCCCCCCAGGTTGTCGGACGGATGCCCCCATTCTGCGGCAAGCCAGGTGTCATTAAAGTCCAGCCAGCGAATCATTGTTCCGATGTTAAAAGCGGCACTCACCGGATCAAGCTCAAAGGGGGTGCCTGGAACGCGGGCACCATTGGGTAGAGTTGCTTCGGGTACTATAGGCCCAAGTAGCTTTGTACAGGCAGGGTATTGTAGCGCGTGCAAGGCGCAGCCCAGGCTGTCAAGCAGGCAATAGCGTGCTGTGTGGTAGGCGGCGTTGCTGTTAACTGGGTAATCGACCATATAGTCGGTAATCGCGTTAAGAAGGGTGTCGGGTTTGGGTCTCGTGGCGTTGCGGTAATCGTGCATGTTGATTGTTCTTCGCAGGTTTAGGTGTTAGAGCTAGGCAGCGAGCGATTATGGTGTTCGCTGGTCGATGCTGACAAAGTGCCGTTGGTCTGGCCCGGTATAGTTGGCAGCGGGGCGGATGAGTGCGTTGTGGTGGCGTTGTTCAATGATGTGTGCGGCCCAGCCGGCAATGCGGGAGCAAACAAATAACGGTGTATAAAGTGGCACGGGTATTCCCATAAAACGGTAAGCGGCAGCGCTGTAAAAGTCTAAGTTTGGGAAGAGCTTTTTTTCCTGCCACATCAGGGTTTCGATACGTTGCGCTATGTCAAAAATGCCTTGCGCTTCCGGGGTGCTTATTAGCTGTTTTGCCCAGTGTTTTATGATGGGGCTGCGCGGATCCGCAATTTTATATACGCGGTGGCCAAAGCCCATGATTTTTTCTTTATTGGCGAGGGCTTTTTTAAGCCCCTGCTCAACGTTGTTGCCGGTCGGGAAACGTTGGATTAGCGCCATGGCCGCCTCATTGGCGCCACCGTGTAATGGTCCACGTAGCGTGCCGATGGCGGACACAATGGCAGAGTAGAAGTCCGACAGGGTGGAGGCGGTGACTCTGGCAGCGAAGGTCGACGCATTAAACTCGTGTTCGGCGTATAATATGAGTGACGCATTTAGAGCCTGCTGGTGCAGTGGTTCCGGTACGGTGCCATGCAGTAAGTGAAGTAGATAACCGGCAAGGGTCTCATCGTCGGTGTTGGTATTAATGCGTTTGCCAGTGTGGTGGTATCGATACCAGTACATGAGTATTGCGGGGGTGCTGGCCAGTAATCGGTCGGCGATGTTGGTTTGTTGTGAAAAATCGATTTCCGGTTCCAGGCAGCCTAACAATGAATGCGCGGTTCGTAGCACATCCATTGGATGTGCCGTTGGTGGTATGGTTTCGAGCACTGTTGTTAATGCAGGGGGGATGTTTCGCAGTGATTTAAGTTTATTTTGGTATTGCGTTAATGTTGCCTGGGTGGGTAGCTCGTTATGTATTAATAAAAAGGTAACTTCTTCAAAGCGGCAATGTGCTGACAGGTCTTCTATGCTGTAACCGCGGTAGTTTAAGCCTTTACCCGCTTTGCCAACGGTGCAAATGCTTGAATTGCCCGCGACAATATCGGCTAAGCCGTGGTGTTCGTTGTTGCTTGCAGGTGCCATTGTTTTACCATTGCATTGTTTGTTACGTCTAGGACGTTTGTTACATCCAGAAGTTTGTCAAGCTCCGGAACTTATTATTAAGCTCAGGAGGGTTCTTTGGTGTTTGCCAGTTGTTCGTCCAGATTCCGTTCAAATTCATGATAGTTCAGTATTTCATACAGCTCGTCGCGGGTTTGTAGTTGATCGAGTAATGTTGCTTGAGAGCGTTCCATGCGCAGGGTCTGATACACTTTTAGTGCGGCTGCGCTCATGGCGCGAAATGCGGTGAGGGGGTATAACACCAGTTCCACTCCGACGGCACCTAATTCGTCCATGGTATAGGTGGGTGTTTTGCCAAATTCAGTCATATTGGCCAATACGGGTACTGACACACCTTCTGAAAAGCGGCGAAATTCAACAATACGGGTCAGGGCTTCAGCAAAAATCATATCAGCGCCCGCTTCGATATAGCGGTTAGCGCGCTCTATGGCGGCATCCAGTCCTTCGACGGCATGGGCATCGGTGCGTGCGATAATAGCGAAACTTTCATCGGTACGGGCATCGGTGGCGGCTTTCAAACGATCTTGCATTTCTTCGGCAGGCACCAGTATTTTTCCTGGACGATGACCGCAACGTTTGGCGTCTACCTGGTCTTCAATATGTAACCCGGCGGCACCGGCTTCTTGTAGTGATTTGGTGGTCATCGCAGGATTGTCAAAACCTGTGTCTGCGTCGACCAGAATGGGTAAGTCAGTGACTGAGGTGATACGGAATACGTCTTCACTGACATTTTCCAGCGTTGTGACACCTAAGTCAGGCATTCCAAATGAGGCATTGGCAACGCCGGCCCCGGATAAATAAATGGCTCTAAAACCAGCTTTTTGGGCTAGTAACGCGCTATAGGCGTTGATGGTTCCCACGACGGCCAGCGGGTTTTCTTTTTCTAATGCGGCATAAAGTCGTTTACCTGGCGTGCGTTCATCTGGCATATCAGTTTTCCTGTAATTCTTTAAGGTGCTTAAATTGTGCCAGCGATTCGGGGTTCGCCAACGCGTCTATGTTTTTTACCGGTCGATTGTGAATAATGTGTGTCACGGCCAGTTCCACCACTTTGCCACTAATGGTTCGTGGAATATCCTCAATTTGTATAATTTTAGCGGGGACATGCCGAGGCGTTGTATTTTCTTGTATCGTCTTGTTAATTTTAGACTTTAATTCGGTATTCAGGGTCAATTCTGGCTTTAATTTTACAAATAATATGATTCTGGTGTCATTTTGCCATTGTTGCCCAACGGCGATGCATTCCAAAATTTCGGTTAATGTTTCAACCTGTCGGTATAGTTCTGCGGTTCCAATACGTATTCCTCCCGGATTTAACAGCGCATCAGAGCGACCGTGGATAATAAGGCCTGCATGGGGGGTGAGTTCGGCGTAGTCGCCGTGGCACCAGACGTCGTTATATTTCTCAAAATAGGCGGCGTGATAGTTACGGTGTCCCGGGTCATTCCAGAAATAGAGCGGAGCGGATGGAAAGGGTAGGCGGCAGACTAATTCACCTTTCTGGCCGAAAATTGTGTTGCCGTGTTCGTCATATATGTGTACATCCATGCCGAGTCCGCGACACTGGAGTTCGCCGCGATGGACTGGTAGTAGGGGGTTGCCTAGTGCGAAGCAGGAAATGATATCGGTACCGCCGGAGATAGAGCTGAGTTGTATGTCTGGTTTTATGTGAGTATAAACATAATCGAAGGACTCCGGTGCCAGGGGGGAGCCAGTGGACAAAATGGTTTTTAATGATGTTAAGTCATGGCTTGTGTTGGGGTGAATACCGGCGTTTTCAATTGCGCTTAGGTATTTTGCGCTGGTACCGAAGACGGTAATGCCTTCCTGTTGTATATAATCAAATAAACTGTTTTTCTCCGGATAGGTCGGTGAGCCGTCGTATAGCATGACGGTTGCACCTAATGCCAGGTTACTCACCAGCCAATTCCACATCATCCAACTACAGGTGCTGAAATAAAAAATTCGGTCTTTGTCGGTGATGTTGGTGTGTAGCATTAACTCTTTTAGGTGTTGGATTAATGTGCCGCCGGCGCTGTGCACAATGCACTTTGGCATTCCGGTCGTGCCCGAGGAATACAGGATGTAGAGTGGATGGTTAAAGGGTAATTGCGTGAAATGAAATTCGTTATCATGGCTTTCGTTTTGCGCCGCGTTGGATTTTCTCGTGAATTTTTTGTTGAGTGCTTCACTGAATAAATGGGCATGGGGTATATCGTTTATGGCTGGTTTTTCGTTGATATAAGGGGTAACGATGACGGTGCTGATACTGCTGATTTGTGTGGCAATTTTTTTATTAATGTTGAGGCAGTCGATGGCTTGCCCCTTGTAGTAGTAGCCGTCGCTGCAAAACAATACTTTTGGTTTTGTTTGCCCGAAACGATCGATGACACCTTGGTTGCCAAAGTCTGGTGAGCAAGATGTCCAGATTGCGCCGATGCTGCTGGTTGCCAGCATGGCGATGATGGTTTCGGGCATATTCGGCATTAATGCCGCCACGCAATCACCGGGTGTTATACCGAGCATTCTCAGGGTAGTCGCTAGCCGGGTGGTTTGTTCATACAGTTGTTGATAACTTAAGGTGCGTTTTATTTTATTTTCGCCCCAAAATACGATGGCGGCTTTGTCATGGTGTGTTTTATGGAGACGCAGCAAGTTTTCAGCAAAATTTAGGCGACTGCCTTTAAACCATTGATAATTTGGGAAGGTATCCGTTTTAGTGATGACTTCATCCCATTGGCTTGATGACCGGATATCACAAAATTCCCAAAAAAAAGACCAAAATTGTGCTTTGTAGGTAATTGACCACTGATGGAGCTCGTGATAGTTGTTAAGTGATTGGCCGGATCTAAGGTTAATAAACGTGATAAAACGCCACATATTCGAGTGTTTTTGTTGCTCTGGGTCGAGTGACCAGCATTGGCCGTGCCTGGTGTCATTGATCACAGTATTCTTGTTCATAGTGCTGTTGTCTATAGTACCGTCGTCCATAGCGTTGTCGCCCATCGTGTGATTGTTGCGATTGAGTTAGGTGTTATGTTAGCAATGGGTGAAACGGGTTAACCTGCGTCTTACATACGTAAGGCACCATCGAGGCGTATTGTTTCACCATTGATCATGGTGTTTTGATAAATGTGTAACACCAATTGTGCAAATTCGTTGGGGTCACCGGCGCGTTTGGGGAAAGGGATATTGGCCGTCAGGGCATCGATGGCTTTTGCCGGTAGTGTATCGAATAGCGGAGTTTTAAATAATCCGGGTGCGATGGTAACCACCCGTATACCGATGCGTGAAAACTCACGGGCCAGGGGTAAGGTCATGCTGGCAATACCGCCCTTGGATGCCGCATAAGCCGCTTGCCCAATTTGACCATCATTGGCGGCAATCGATGAGGTGTTGATAATGACGCCACGTTCACCATCGGGGTTGGCTTCATTGTGCTGCATTGCATTAACAGCGGCACGACCGACGCAAAATGTACTGGTTAAATTAATTGCTATGGTTCGTGCAAATGCATCGGTTGACATTAACCCGTCTTTTGACAACACGCGCTGGCTGGGGGCAACGCCAGCGCAATTGAGAACTAAATTAATGTGACCCAAGGTGTCGATCGCCTTGGATACCGATGCATCTACCTCAGACTCTACGGTGACGTCAGTTGCAATAAAGCAGGCGTTGTCACCTAACTGCTCACTAACCTGATTGCCCTGTACTTTGTTGATGTCGAGTAATGCAACCCTGCCGCCTGATGTCACAATTTGTTGTGCTGTGGCCAGCCCAAGGCCGGATACGCCGCCCGTAATCAATGCGTTAATGGTGTTGAGTGATTTCATGGTGTTGTTTCTGCTCAGTTAGGGGTTGTTCTGCATCCAGTTGGGGATGCCAGCAATGCCAACCCGGCTGGCATTGTGGCGGCCTAATTGTTGTGTGATATAACGACCGGCGGCGATTATTTTTGCCAGGTCGACGCCGGTATTAATGCCTAGACCATTAAGCATATATACAACATCTTCCGTTGCCACATTGCCGGATGCGCCTGGGGCATAGGGGCAACCGCCGAGGCCTGCAACGGCGCTGTCGATGGTAGTAACGCCCATCTCGAGAGTGGCGAGTATGTTTGCCAGAGCTTGCCCTCGAGTATCGTGAAAGTGCACAGCCAGTTTGTCGGTGGGAACCACTCCGGCAACATGTAATAGTAAGGTCTGGGCTTGGGAGGGGGTTGCCACACCGATGGTGTCTCCAAGAGAGATTTCGTCACAGCCCAGGTTGTACAAGTTTTCTGCTAGCCTGACGACATGGTGTATGTTTATTACGCCTTCATAGGGACAGCCAAATACGCAGGATACATAGCCTCGTATTTTGAGGTTGTTGGTTTTTGCTGTGGCGATGACAGGGTTAAATCGCTGTAGTGACTGGCTAATTGAGCAGCCAATATTTTTCTGACAAAAGGTCTCCGATGCTGCGGTGAAAACCGCAATACCATCAACGCCCACGGCTAATGCGCGCTGCATGCCAATGTCGTTAGGGACCAGAGCGGTATAGGCGACGTTATTATGGCGGGTTATTGCACTGAATACATCGTCTGAGCCGGCAAGTTGCGGAATAAGTGCTTGGCTGACGAAACTGCCCGCTTCTATGTTCGTCAATCCGGACTCGCTAAGCTGGTTGATGAAGTTAACTTTGGTTGCGAGGTCCAATATTGTACTTTCGTATTGCAATCCGTCTCTGGGGCCAACTTCAACAATGCGAACTTGTGTGGGAATAGCTTGCATTTAACTTGGATTAATCCGTTGATTGCCTAATAATTACGTTAATAGTTGATGTGCAGTGAAAAAATAGTAATCTCGTATTCGTCCAATGAGCGAGTCAAAAAACGCTACACCGATTAATACACTACATCAGTTAATACGCTACACTAGCTTTAACAAGCGACTCTTGCGCTATTGTATCCAATCTGGTTTTCGTTTATCCAGAAAGGCGTTGATTCCCTCCTGACCTTCATCCGAGATGCGTAGCCGTGCAATAAGCTCGGCGGTATATTGGCTTATGTCGTCGGGTACAGTGCTGAGTCTGTGAATAAGCTGTTTGCATTCGCCTTGGGCCACGGGACCGGTTTTTAGCAGTTTTTTAATTTCCGTTTCGATGGTGTTGTCCAGTTCTTCTGGTGCAACACTGCGGTGTAATAAACCAAGCTTGCAGCTATCATTGGTGTCAAATCTTTCCGCACTCAGGAACAGCCGTTTTGTTTGTCGTTGACCAATGGCAGCGATGATGTAAGGGGAAATGACTGCGGGCACAAGCCCCAGCAGAACTTCGGTAAACGCAAATTTTGCGTGTTCCACACTGATGGCAATATCACAGCATGCGATCAGACCCAGTGCGCCACCAAAGGCGGAGCCATTGATACGGGCGATAGTTGGTTTGCTCAGTGAATACAGGGTATGAAGTAGGGTGGCCAGCTGTAGCGCATCGTGATAGTTGGTGTCATGATCAAAGTTAATCATGGAGCGCATCCAGTTTACGTCGGCGCCGCTGGAAAAGCTTTGTCCTTTTCCGGTAATAATAACGATACGTACTGCCTTATCGTTATCTGCCTGCATTAGCGCCTCATATAAAGTGGTTATAAGTGCGCCATCAAAGGCATTGTGTTTGTCAGGCCGATGTAATGTCATGGAGCACACGCCCCGTGAGTCAGTGCTGACTAATAAGTTGTTCGCTAATGCATTCTTCACTAGAGTATTCTTCGTTGGTCGATGCTTTGTTAATACATATTTTAGTTACTATATTCTTAGTTACTACATTCTTAGTTAATACATTGTCCGTTTGATTTCTACCCATTGGTTTTTCAATGAGACCGGGTTTCAATAATGCCGGTTTTACACTACATTCTAAAAACGCCGTAATGGGTTTTTTTGATGGGGGCATTTGCCGCTGCGCGCAACCCCATTCCCAATACACGGCGTGTATCCTTGGGGTCGATAATGCCGTCGTCCCAGAGGCGTGCGGTTGCATAGTAGGGGTGGGACTGGGTTTGAAACTGTTGCATGATGGTGTCTTCGAATGTCTTTTTGTCACCCGGGTTCCAGCTTTTGCCCCTCGCGGTTAATCCGTCTTCCCGAATGCTGCTCAGTACTGATGTGGCCATTTCACCACCCATGACGGAAATTCTGGCGTTGGGCCACATCCAAAGTTGTCGCGGTGAATATGCTCGGCCGCACATGGCGTAGTTACCCGCGCCAAAGGAGCCGCCAATGATAATGGTAAATTTTGGCACCTGTGCACAACTGACGGCCATCACCATTTTTGCACCATTCTTTGCGATGCCGCCTTGTTCGAATTGTTTGCCCACCATGAAGCCGGTAATGTTTTGTAAAAATACCAAGGGAATACCGCGTTGGTTGCATAATTCTATAAAGTGTGTGCCCTTGAGACCCGACTCTGAAAAAAGTACGCCGTTATTGGCCAGGATGCCAACGGGAAATCCCAGTATTTTGGCAAATCCACAAACCAGAGTTTGACCGTACAGCGCCTTGAACTCATGGAACGCAGAGTCATCCACAATGCGGGCAATGATTTCGTGGGCGTCATATTGTTCTTTTGGGTTGTCGGGAACCACACCATAAAGTTCCTCGGTGGGGTAGCGTGGTTCCAGTATAGCGCCCCTGGTTAAGGAGTTTGCGCCATGATAATTGGTGTTGGCGATAATGTCTCTAGCGATTTGCAAGGCGTGGCTGTCATTATCGGCCAGATGGTCGCTAACCCCAGAAGTGCGGCAGTGCATGGCACCGCCCCCCAGTTCTTCAACCTGGGCGGTTTCGCCGGTTGCGGCTTTTACCAGTTCTGGTCCGCCGAGATAAATGGTGCCCTGGTTTTTGACAATAACGGTTTCGTCACACATGGAGGGGACATAAGCACCACCAGCGACACACGACCCCATCACGACGGCAATCTGTGGAATGCCCATGGCTGAGAGTCGGGACTGATTGTAATAAACCCGACCAAAATGATCACGGTCGGGGAATACCTCATCTTGCATGGGGAGGAAAGCCCCGCCGGAGTCCACGAGGTATATACAGGGTAAATGATTTTGTTCTGCGATTTCTTGTGCCCGTAAATGTTTTTTGGCGGTTAAGGGGTAGTAAGTGCCGCCCTTCACGGTGGCGTCGTTGGCAACGATAATGGTTTCCTGTCCATGAATGAGGCCAATGCCGGTGATGATGCCGGCGCTGGGTATTTGGTTGTCGTAAATACCATGGGCGGCCAGTGCCGATAACTCTAAAAACGTCGTGTCTTTATCGATAAGTAGTTTGATGCGTTCGCGCGGTAGTAATTTCCCTCGGGCAACATGCTTCTCCCTAGAGTTCTCTGGGCCGCCGGCACAGACATTTTTGAGCTCGGTTTTTAAGTCTTCCACCAGTGCGCGCATGTGTTTTACATTGGCGTGAAATTGCTCGGCAGCGGTGTTGATTTGTGATGTTATGATAGGCATAGGTTAAATAATAATGTTATGAGTTCAGAAAACGGGTTTTAGGTCCTTTGCTGAAAATGATAAAGCATCGTGCTTTTGATAACAAACCTTTTATGGTCAAGGTAGGTGTTGGTCATCATTGGGCTAAATAATCTCCACCGCTATAGCTGTCGCCTCACCACCACCGATACATAGCGACGCAATGCCGCGTTTAAGGTGGCGCTGTTGCAGCGCATGAATGAGCGTCACAACGATACGTGCGCCTGTGGCGCCGATAGGGTGGCCTAATGCGCAGGCACCGCCGTTAACGTTGACTTTGGCATGATCCAGTTTTAAATCGTGCATGGCTGCTAGGGTGACTACGGCAAATGCTTCGTTAATTTCATATAGATCTACATCGTTGTCGGTCCAGCCAGTCCGTTTATAGAGTGCATTGATTGCGTGAGCAGGTGCAGTTGTAAAGTCTTCAGGGGCATGCGCATAACTGGTGTGAGCCACGATGCTGGCGAGTGGTGTTACGTTGTTGTGGGTTGCATCTGAATGTCGCATCAGTAATACGGCGGCAGCACCATCGGAAATTGATGATGAATTGGCTGCGGTAACGCTGCCGCCCGTGTCACGAAAGACGGGTTTTAACTGTGGTATTTTGTCTATGTTCGACTTGTACGGTTGCTCATCTTTATCAATGTGTATTTCTTTTCCTTTAATTGTAAGGGTTAGTGGTATGGTTTCTTGCTTAAATGCGCCTGATGCTATCGCCTGTTTTGCGCGAGTGACTGACTCGATGGCAAATGCGTCCTGTTGTTGACGACTAAAACCATATTGGTCAACGCACCGTTCTGCAAAATGCCCCATGAGTTGATTGTCGGACGCATTTTCCAGGCCGTCAAAAAACATATGGTCAACCACGGTGTGGTGTCCAAGGCGATAACCGCCACGCGCTTTTGGCAGCAAATAAGGGGCGTTGCTCATAGATTCCATACCGCCGGCAATAACCCGATTAGCGCTGCCAGCCTTGATAGTGTCATGGGCCAGCATGATCGTTTTCATTGCGGAGCCGCAAACTTTGTTAATTGTCGTGCAGGGCACGGATGGCGTCAATCCAGCTAATAATGCGGCTTGTCGGGCGGGCGCCTGCCCCACACCTGCGGGTAATACACAGCCCATGAATACTTCATCAATGCTGGCTGAGTCAATGGCCGTATCAGCCATAACTGCGCGGATAGCGTTGCTTCCTAGTTCAGATGCACTCATCGTGGACAAGGCACCTTGTAAGCTGCCCAGTGGGGTGCGGCGTGCCGCTACGATTACCACGTGGTCTGCTGTGTTGTCGGTTGTCTTGTTCATATAGGTTCTGCTTTTAGTTTGCTGCGGCTTTTAACAGTTCACGTGCGATGACTAGGCGGCGTATTTCATTGGTGCCGCCACCAATTTCATATATTTTGGCATCACGTAATAAACGGGCTGGAATGTTGTCATTCATGTATCCCTGACCGCCCATGACTTGAATGGCGTCCAGTGAGAGCTGTACCGCTGCCTGGGAGGCGAATAAACAAGCGGCAGCAGCATCACGGCCTATCGTCCGGTTATTGTTATCAAATTCCTTGCCAACGCGATAAACGAACGATCGTGAGGCTTCCAGCTGAGTGTACATGTCGGCCAGCTTGGCTTGTATCATTTGAAAATTACCAATGGGTTGCCCAAATTGTTGTCGTTGGTTAGCGTAGGGAACAGCCACATCCAAGGCGGCTTGCATAAGCCCTAGGGGACCGCCGCACAGGATAAGACGTTCTGAGTTTAAGCCGGACATTAGTACACTAACCCCTTGATTAATTTCGCCCAATACATTTTTCTCAGGAATTTCACAATCCTCAAAATAAAGTTCACAGTTTCCGGCACCTCTCATTCCCAGTTTATCAATCTTCTCCCCGGTACTAAATCCTTTCATGCCTCTTTCTACCAAAAAAGCGGTAATGGAACGTGATCCTGCTTCTTTTTTGTCGGCAGTTCGCATGTATACGATCAGTACGCCGGCGTCCGGGCCATTCGTGATCCAGCGTTTCACGCCATTGGCGACCCAGACGTTACCTTTTTTTTCGGCATGACAGCTCATGGATCCAACGACGTCAGAGCCAGCTTCAGGTTCAGACATGGCCAGTGCGCCGAGGTGCTCACCGGAAAGCAATGGCGGCAAGTATTTTTTACGTTGTTCGTCAGTGCCGTGTTTATATAAATTGTCGACACATATATTAGAATGGGCCGCATAAGAGAAACCCACAGTGCCAGAGGCACGGGAAAGTTCTTCAGTAATAATAACGTGATCAAAATAAGACCGTTCTTCGCCACCATAGGCTTTAGGTACGGTAATGCCGAGCAGGTGTTGCGTGCCCAGTTTTTGCCACAATGCGGGTGGGATAGTATCGCTTCGGTCTATTTGGTCTGCAATAGGAGCAACCTCCGCTGTTGCAAATTCGCGAACTTTTTGTCTTAGGGTTTCTATCGATTTATCCATAACATTTACCTTTGGTTATGATTTGCATTGCATGGGTTACCGGCGATAAGTCAGTAGCAGGTCTTTTACTAATAAGCAATTTTAATACCCATGAACCGTTTTGTTCACTACGAACCATTTTAATAGCTATGAACCCCATGAGATGGATTATTGAACCCTTCCGGCGCGTCATCCGGACGATCGCTACGATAGACTAACAGTGCAATAAGCTGAGCATCGGCCGTTTTTTCATTGTCAACGAGCACATTACAACTTAACGTGTATTTTTTTTCGCTTTTGATATTGGTAACCTGGGCGTGAAGTTCTATTGCGCAGTTTATGGTCGTGGGTTTTAGAAAACGAATGTTGATTGAACCGGTTGCAAAGACATAATGTGGTTCGGAACCTAAAGCCCGGTTTTCGTTCTGTAGCGCGGTGGCCATCGCCGTGGCTATACAGTGGCAGTCAACTATCGTTGCGATAACGCCGCCGCAGGTTAGTCCCGCCCAGCCTTGATGTGCTTGCGTTGGATGCCATATACATTTTGCTGTATCGCCATCCCAATAACTGCGTATCTTCAAACCCTGCTCATTGTCGGTGCCGCAGCCGAAACAGAATTTGCTGGGCATGTAATCCTGAAAGTATTGCTTCTTTTGGTCTATGTTATTTTCATTCTGCATCGTTTCGTGGCCTGGTGTGCTTAAGTGATCTGTTTAGGATTTATGTCTGAGTAATAGCGCTAAATAATGGCGTTAAATGGTTACGTTATAAGTAATAGCGCAGAGTAGGGTTTAATGCCGAGATAGCCCTTCCCAGAATGTGGCAACGCCATCAAGCATTTCATTGCCTATTTCGATAAAACGGTCTTCGTCGATGGGCTGCGAAAAATAGATATCTTCCAGTTCTTCCTGGGTATGTAGCGCATGTTGTGCTTCCAGGCGGTTATGCCAGGTGAAAAATGAAATCGGTAAATTAGCGTTGGTGCGTTGATTATAGGTTTCAAAGCCGCGAATGAGTTGTTCCCAAAATCCGGCGGCAGCCCAGTTTTCCACGGCGTAACTCGCTGCTTGGGAGGTTAAGTAGTCCGTGCTGCCATAAAGTCGAACCAGCTCATCACAAAAAAACAAGGTGCTGTCAGTACCATGTTGCCGTTTGCCGATATCGCTAAAATGTAAGTCCATTTTTTCGGCCAGTCTTAATAACCACTCAAAATGTGCGGCGCTAAAACGGAATGTACCGCCTTCTATACTGCCTTGAGTTGTCGCGAGTTCCGGGTCGTCAACCTGTTGGTCGGTCTTTAACGGGGATGTTTGAGGTCTTCCAGGTTTGAAGCTAACGCCGATTTCATTCGCAAGTATTTCTTTTGATGCACGCATGTTGTCCACAGTGTCTGCGTTGATCATTTTATGTAATTGTGCGATTAAAAATAAATTGGAAAATACCGAAAATTGCACAACAAATGTTTTAACTTGAAAAGCGGAGATGTCGCCTTTACTGAACCAGGCGGTATAATTATTATCGGTTATGATGTGATGCTTAAGTAGTTCTTTGTTAATGCGATGCTGGAAACGAATAAATTTATTGGCAGAGGGTATATTATACCCCGGGCTTTTGTTGATGATGGAAACTAAAGAAGGTATCGACAATGCAGACAGGTTATTGTCTTTTGCGAAACACGCAATAGTTTCTTGGGAGATGTCGCTCATTGTTGTTACCTTTTTAATAGCAGATTATTGTTGTTGCCAATAACTGTGATCAATAACTATGACTAATAACTGTTGCCAATAATTGTTGTCAACAATTATCTTTGTCATGCGCTACCGTCGCGTTAGATGACCACGTATGGTGCTTAAGCGATGTAGTCATCCTGGTTTTCTGGTGCTGCTTTTTTGAAAGCGTCCAGTGTCAGGCAGTGGTCATATATTCGCTTTATAATCGGGAAGCGGGCCATCTCGCAATCGTAGCGCAGCGCATTATAGACTTGCGGTATGAGGCATACGTCGGCAACGCTAGGAAGGCTTCCAACGCAGTATTCTTTGGTAAGCGGGTTGTTTGCCAGTCGTCGTTCCATGGCGTCAAACCCCTCGTAAATCCAGTGCTGATACCAGGAGAAGCGGTCATTTTGGTCTTGTTGTAAAGGGCCTTCTAGATATTTTAATACACGAAGATTGTTTAACGGATGTATGTCACACACTACCATCTGGGCGTAAGATCGCGCCGCGGCCTTAGCCAGTAGCGATTGCGGCAGTAGTGGTGGGTCGCTGAATGTATCCTCAAGATATTCCAGTATGGCCATGGACTGCGTTATTATTTCCGTGGCAACTTTAAGGGTGGGAACCATCGCTTGAGGGTTTATGTCGGTATAGTCAGGGTTGTAGTTTTCGCCACCATTTTTTAGTAAACTGACATAATGGGGGTGGTAGGGTATTTCTTTGTAGTTTAGCGCAATTCTTACACGGTATGCCGCAGAGCTTTTACAGTAGGTATAAAGTTCTATGGTTTCCATGATTTTATATCCTGGTCAATAGCGCCAAAAATGGATTGCTTGTCTTGGTCAAGCATTTCTATGCGTATCTTGTCGCCAAATTGCATAAACGGCGTTTTTGCTTTACCGGAATCAATGATTTCCAGTACGCGGCGTTCCGCTAAACAGGAGCAGCCGCGCTCCAGGTCTTTGTTGGATACTGTGCCGGAACCAATAATTGTGCCTGCGCCCAAGGGCCTTGTTTTAGCGGCATGTGCGATGAGTTCGTCAAACCCAAACTGCATATCCTCACCTGCGTTAGGATTGCCAAATTGTTTTCCGTTTAGGTGGCTTATTAACGGTAGATGTAGCTTTGCGTTAGACCACGATTCACCCAGTTCTTCAGGGGTGACGGCCACGGGTGAAAACGCCGTGGGTGGTTTGCCTTGTATAAAGCCAAACCCTTTGGCGAGTTCCGCAGGAATAAGGTTTCGTAGGGATATGTCATTGACCAACATGAGCAGTTTTATATGTGAGGCGGCGTATTTTGACGGGGTGGCCATGGGTACGTCGTTGACTATTACTGCGACTTCGGACTCGAAATCAATTCCCCATGTGTCGTCTTCGACATAAATACTGTCGGTTGGTCCGATAAAGGTATCTGATCCGCCTTGATACATTAACGGGTCTGTTAAAAAGCTTGGTGGCATGGTTGCGCCGCGGGCTTTGCGGACCCGCTCGACATGAGGGAGATAGGCACTGCCATCTAACCATTGATAAGCCCTTGGTAAGGGGGCCGCAACGTTGTTGACATCAAATGGAGATGCATTGCTGACATTGCCGTTGTTGAGGTCCGTATAGATATTTTCCAGCCGTGGAGCGATATCTTGCCACTGCTCGATGGCGTCTTGCAGGGTGGGGGCTAGGCCGGTTACGGTGGTGTAATGCGTCAATTGTCGATTGACAACGATAAGTGTCCCATCACGCCCCCCTGATTTTAGTGATGCCAGCTTCATTTTTTGCCTCGTTCAGTTTTCATGGGTATCCGAGTGTGTCGAATTTTTCCATGAATTGACATAATCCGACGATTCGATATGGTCCGGCAGTGCAGCGACTTGCAGCGCATCGCGGGTGTCTACCATAATCGCCACTTCATCCGTCATTGTTTTTTTTGCCGTCAGTCCGGTTTGTAAGGCTTTTGGGTGGGGCCCATGAGTAATGCCGCTGGGGTGTAGTGTTAACATGCCAGGATGTATATTATCCCTTGAGAAAAACTCACCCTGATGATAAAAAATAACTTCGTCATAATCGTCATTGTTGTGAAAGAAGGGGACTTTAAGTGCACCTGGGTCGCTTTCAATGGGGCGCGGGCAAAAGGTGCAGACAACGAAGCGGTGTGCCACGAATGTGGTGTGCGCCGAGGGAGGTATATGGTAGCGGTGGCTCATTATAGGACGAATATCACGCCAGTTCAGTTTTACAGGCATAAGGTTTCCGTGCCAGCCAACGGCATCCAGTGGATTAAAGGGATAGTGAATCGTACTAAGTTGGCGATGCCGCTTTACTATTACCTGCTGAATGGAGGTTGCTTGTTGTGCAATAAATTGCTCATTAATTACCGGCGCTTCCAGTATCGCAGCATCAAAAATAGCATGATGGCCTACGATGCCTTTATCAGGTAAACGGTAATGACTATCCGTCGCTTCAATTAACAGGGCATTAATGGGTTTCTCTATGTTAATTCGCCACATCGTGCCTCGTGGTAATACAACAAAATCGCCTTCAGTCAGGTGCAGATAACCGTAATCACAATACAATTGAGCGCTACCATCGTGTATAAAAAGCAATTCGTCGCCATCACTGTTACGCGCCAGTGTTTCCATGGAGGTGTCGATGCGCCAATGTCTCACACTGATATGTTTGTTGTGTAATAACAAGCAAGCATCGAACGGATGTACGGTAGGTGTGTTTAGTTTCGTGGTGTCAAATGCACGGGGTTTTAGTGGGCCTTCTATATTGTCCCATGACGTAGGTGGGTGGCGGTGATACATTTGAGTGGCTGGTCCGAAAAAACCTTCTTGACCAAGTTCACGTTCGTACATGCTTTCGGGTAAATCGACGTGGGCCTGCCGGGAACTCAGCCCTTCGATTTTAGTGACCGGTATCCATTTTGGCATTTATATTACGCCTCTACGTTTTTGGTCTAATTCTATTGATTCGAACAAGGCTTGAAAGTTACCTTCGCCAAAACCGTCGTTGCCTTTGCGTTGGATAATCTCAAAGAAGATCGGGCCTATGACCGTTTCGGTGAAAATTTGCAGCAGCATGCCTTTTTTCTCGGCTATATTGCCATCAATAAGAATTCCATTTTGTTTTAGTCGCACTAAATTTTCCTGGTGACCAGGTAAACGCTCGTTTATTGCTTCATAATAGGTGTCGGGAACAGTCATGAAGGTTACCTTGTTCTTAATGAGGGCCTCCACAGTCTGGTAAATATTATCTGTGCCTAGGGCGATATGTTGTATGCCCTCACCATTATATGCATCGAGATACTCTTGGATTTGCGACTTGTCATCTGAGGGCTCATTTATCGGTATCCGAATTTTTCCGCAGGGACTGGTCATTGCCCGTGACTTCAGTCCAGTATGTTCGCCTTTGATGTCGAAGTAACGTATTTCTTTAAAGCCAAAAAGATGCTCGTAAAAATGCGCCCATTGGTCCATACGGCCTTTGTGAACGTTATGTGTTAAATGGTCAATATATTGTATGCCGGTACCGATGGGGTTTTGGTCGATACCTTGTGTTGGAATAAAATCCACGTCGTAAATTGACTGTTCGCCGTATCGATCGATAAGGTATACAACGCTGCCCCCGATTCCACGTATAGCCGGTATGTTGAGTTCCATTGGTCCTGTATGGCTTTGGTGAGGTTTTGCATTACGTTTAAGAGCATGGTTATAGGCGTAGGCGGCGTCCTTCACTCTTATTGCATAAGCGCAGGCGGATGGGCCATGAATTTTGGCGAAAGCCTGAGCGAAGCTGTCTGGTTCGTGATTGATAATGAAATTAACACCACCCTGCCTGTAGAGCACTACGTCTTTGGAGCGATGACGTGCCACCGCACTGAAGCCCATCTTTAGAAATAGGGCTTCAAGTCCACGGGTGTCAGGAGCGGTGTACTCTATAAACTCAAAGCCATCAGTGCCAGCCGGGTTAGTCGTGGTATTATTCTTGGTGTTCATTTAGGCGGAGCCTCGTATTGATACCGGTTAAGGAAAACGATGTGTTTAGTGCATGTTTACCGGAGCCTGTCTATAATCATGTAGTGGTCTTTGAAAATAAATTCGAATAACGTAACAACTCGTGTTACAACAGCTATGGTTTATACGTACCTATATTTATAAGTCCTATATTTATATGTACCTACGCTAGCATTCGTTTTATTTCTGTTGTCACATAGGTAACAAATATAAAATTGAAGTGCTATTGTCTATAGTATAGAAAATATTTAAGCAAAGTGTATTTTGGTCGATAAACTTTTATCTATTAATAATAGTGATAATCAATTTTAGAACTTTTTAAATGTACCGGTGGTCACAATACAAATAATCGATTGCAATTTACAGTGTGGCTTTAAAATAACCATCTTTCAATCCGGTAAACTAGTTTTTCGGTAATAGAAAAGAAGATACTTATGCTGCAGAAAGTCATTAGTGAACAAGATTTATTTTGCACTGCAGAAATGATGCAGTTTGGTGACATTCACATCAAAACAGACCCTGCCACGGGTTTACGTGCCATTATCGCTATTCATAACACGACTCTTGGGCCAGCATTAGGCGGCTGCCGTTTCGTTCCATATCAATCTGCTGAGGATGCATTACTCGATGCGATGCGGTTAGCCCAAGGGATGAGCTATAAAGCGGCTATATCCGGTATCGCACATGGTGGGGGGAAATCAGTCATTGTAAAGCCTGATGTTGTTCTCGACCGAGAAAAGTTGTTCCAATCTTTCGGAGAATTTGTTGATACTTTGGGCGGGCGCTATATTACAGCGGTTGATAGTGGTTCCAGTGTTGCTGATATGGACGTTATTGCCAGTAAAACCAGGCACGTTGTTAGCACTTCCAGCCGTGTCGGTGGGAAGGGGGATCCTTCACCTTATACGGCATTGGGGGTATTGCGTGGTATTCAAGCGGGTGTTTTACATAGGCTAGGGAAAGAGAGCCTGGAAAATGTTCATGTTGCAATCCAGGGGGCAGGTAATGTGGGATATCACCTGGCCAAGCAGTTGTGTGCATTGGGTGCAATGATTACTGTTTGTGATTCCAAAGACAGTGCAACCCAGCAGTTTGCCGATGAATTTGGTGCCACCGTTGTCAGCAAAGAAAGCATTTATGATGTGGTTTGTGATGTTTTTTCACCATGTGCGTTAGGGGCAATTCTGGACCAAGGTTCTGTTTCGCGCCTGAAGGCTACGGTGGTTGCTGGCGCTGCTAATAATCAATTGGCGAGTCCCGAGATTGCGCAACATTTATTCGATAGAGACATTTTGTACGCAACTGATTATGTCATTAACGCCGGTGGACTTATTCACGTATCGCTGAATGATGAGGCGCTCATAGAGCGGAAGGTCAATGCTATTTACGACGTATTATTGGACGTTTTCGAGCGATCAAAAAACGAGAAGCTTCCCACTAGCCATGTGGCAGACCGCATTGCTCAGGAAATAATTGATCAGGCAAGCCCGGTATTCGTTGGATAGTCTTCCTGGTTTCTAAAAATAGGCGTTTTATATCTCCAGGGTACTGCTATTTTTGGGACATCGGTGCCGCCTAACTTTTTGTTGTTTCGCTAGGTTTTGCTTTTTTGGGGGGTTAAGAGTTTTGAGGGATGGTCGATATAAGCATAAGGAGAGTTCGATCGCGCCTACTCGAAAGTTGTATGGCTTTTATTAAAGTAGTATCGACCTAATTTTGATTATTTTTTAAATCAACTTAGCCGGGATTATTTACGATGCCAAACTACGCTAACCCCACAATACCTTATGTTCAGTTCGTCAATGAAAAATCCGAGGTGGTGGGTAATCTCCCCGAATTTGCGAAAACGCCTGAATCATTAATTTCCCTTTACCATGCCATGGTACTGACGCGTACTTTTGACAAAAAAGCTATTGCGTTACAACGTACTGGTAAGTTAGGAACCTACCCCTCTTCGCTCGGTCAGGAAGCCATTTCCGTGGCTATTGGTAGCGTCATGGAAGATAACGACGTGTTGTTTCCGTATTATCGGGAGTATGGCGCGCAATTTTTACGCGGCGTAGCGATGAAAGAAATCTTGTTATATTGGGGCGGTGACGAGCGGGGTATGGATTTCAAGGGACCGCGCAAGGATTTTCCCATCTGCGTACCGATAGCGACTCATGCGCCTCATGCCGTCGGTGTGGCATATGCTATGAAGCTGCGAAATGAGCAACGCGCCGCCGTTTTTGTTTGTGGGGATGGCGCGACCTCCAAAGGTGATTTCTACGAGGCAATCAATGCGGCGGGTATATGGAAATTACCGGTGGTTTTTGTTGTTAACAATAATCAGTGGGCCATCTCGGTGCGCCGAGAGATTCAAACTGGGTGTAAGACCATAGCCCAGAAAGCGATTGCAGCGGGATTTGAGGGTGAGCAGGTGGACGGTAATGATGTTATTGCCGTAAAGCAACAGTTTCAGCAGGCGTTGGACAATGCTCGCAGGGGGCAAGGGCCGACCTTAATTGAGGCCATTACTTATCGCTTATGTGATCACACCACAGCGGATGATGCAACACGCTATCGTAGTGAAGAAGAGGTTAATCAACATTGGCAGTTGGAGCCGGTTGGGCGACTAAAAAATTTTATGATGAAACAAGCGATATGGGATGAGGAAAAGGAAAATGCCTTATTAACTGAATGTGCTAGTGACGTGGAAGAAGCCGTTAACGCGTATTTGTCAACGGAGGCACAACAGCCTGAATCTATGTTTGAATATATGTATGCGAAAATGCCGCATGACCTGAAAAAACAGCGTCAAGCTTTTCTCGCAGGGAAAAAATCATAGTATGGTGCAAAACCAATCCGGAGGATGAGCAACGATGTCTGAGGTGGCATTAATAGAAGCCGTGAATATGGCGTTGATGAGAGCCATGCAGGACGATGAACGCGTCGTGGTGTTGGGCGAGGATGTCGGCGTTAATGGCGGAGTATTTAGGGCAACCGTAGGGTTGCAGGAACGCTTTGGTACAGCGCGTGTGCTTGATGCGCCGTTGGCGGAAACGTTGATTGCCGGTATGTCTATAGGTATGGCCGCAGAGGGGTTACGTCCTGTATTCGAAATCCAGTTTATGGGGTTTATTTATTCTGCGGTGGATCAAATCATTAGTCACGCGGCTCGCCTGAGAAATCGAACACGCGGTCGTTTGACGTGCCCGTTGGTATTACGTGCACCGTATGGCGGTGGAATTCATGCGCCGGAACACCATTCTGAAAGCACTGAGGCATTGTTTGCCCATATGCCGGGGTTGCGTGTAGTGGTTCCTTCCTCGCCATCTCGTGCTTATGGTTTATTGCTGGCCGCGGTGAATGACCCGGATCCCGTTGTGTTTTTGGAGCCTAAGCGAGTCTATCGGCTCCTTAAGCAAGAGGTAGCCGATAATGGTGAGGCGTTGCCGCTAGATGTCTGTTTTACATTGCGAGAGGGTAGTGATATCACTCTGGTTACTTGGGGGGCGATGGTGCATGAGGTCTCTCAGGTGGCTGATCAGTTAGAGAAAGATGGCGTTAGCGCGGAGGTGATTGACGTTGCCACCATAAAACCATTGGATATGGACACTATTCTAAACTCCGTTGAGAAAACGGGGCGTTGCGTCATTATTCATGAAGCCGCACGAACCTGTGGTGTGGGAGCAGAGATTGCCGCGCAACTGGCGGAGCAGGGGCTTATGTTCTTGATGGCCCCAGTGCAGCGAGTTACCGGTTACGATACGGTAATGCCGCTCTATCGCCTTGAACAGGAGTATATGCCTGATACAGATCGAATATTAGCGGCGGTAAGACAGACATTGGAGTTTGCATGAATATATTCAAATTACCGGATCTTGGTGAAGGACTTACTGAAGTGGAGATCGTGGAGTGGTTGATCTCTGCTGGAGATGAAGTGGCGCTTGATCAGCCGCTAGTGACAGTTGAAACAGCCAAGGCTATTGTGGAAATCCCCAGTCCCCAGCACGGTAAAATATATAAATTATATGGCGAGGCGTCAGATATTGTACAGGTTGGGGATCCATTGATTGAGTTTGAAGGTGATACAGTTTCGGTAACACAAAAGGAAACTGAGAGAGAAGATACAGGCACTGTGGTTGGCGAAATGGTGGTTGGAAAAGACATCATTAATGAAAAAGCGACTTCAGTTGGTCAAGCATCATCTGGCATGAAAGCGACGCCTGCAGTGCGCGCTTTAGCGCGCCGCCTGGATGTGGATCTCGCGGTTGTTACTCCCAGTGGACCTAGTGACACGATAACTGCGGCGGATGTACAGCGGGTTGCAAAAATATTTGAAGAAGTGGGGCCGCTGGAACCGTTACGTGGTGTACGTCGGGTGATGGCGAACACGATGGCTCGGGCAAATGCAGAAGTGGTCCCGGTTACTATTTACGATGATGTTGATATCGATGCCTGGAAAGGTAAGGGCGATGTTACAATGCGATTGATTCGTGCCATTAGCCGGGCCTGTGAAGCAGAGCCTGCGTTGAATGCTTGGTATGACAGTCACGCCATGGGGCGTCGGTTGCTTAAAAAAATTGATTTAGGTATTGCGGTAGATACAGCAGATGGGCTGTTTGTGCCGGTATTGCGTAATGTGGGTAACCGCGAGCCGGATGATTTAAGGCTCGGTTTGAATGCTATCAAGCAAGCTGTACGGGATCGGAATATTCCACCAGAAGAGATGAGGGGATATACCTTTACACTATCTAATTTTGGTGTGTTTGCTGGTCGGTATGCCAATCCGATTGTTGTTCCCCCCACCGTGGCCATCCTGGGTGCTGGTTGTATACGGCAGAACGTTGTTGCGGTAAATGAACAACCAGCGGTTCATTGGACATTGCCCCTTTCGTTAACATTTGATCATCGTGCCGTCACTGGTGGCGAGGCAACCCGGTTTGTTGGGGCGGTGATGGCTGATTTAGTGTTGAGTAGTTAAACCTTTCCCTCCTTTAACTTGGGTGTTAGACGTGGGGTAATTTTCGCGTTATTTCCATGTTAAAAATTCACCACTCTTCTAATTGATAAACGTCACTCAGATACTTTGATGGTAGGTCTATGTTGATTTTTTTCAGTTTTGTCACAGGACTGAAGTTGTCGATTATCTGGGTGATTGTTGTAGGTTCGTGCACTTTAGCATATGTACTAAAGTGTTATAGCCATATATGTTTTTTTTAAATACACTCGGGTCATGGGTATTCTGATGCAGGATAAATAAACTGTGAAAAAATTTGAGAGTGTTTGGCCATGATGGGGGGCGTCACTCTGGATATTTCGGTTTAATTGTCGGCGTATGATATTAAGTTGCGGCGACCATTCATTTGTACCTATTTTTTTTAATCCAACTTTAAATAATGAGTAATGTAACATGGCAAATAGAATGTTGTTTCCGTTGTTGCTTGTGTCGATTGTAATGCAGGCTGTCGGGTTTACTTATCTTTATAGAGAGTTACATCAGCAGGCTGCCTATGCGTCAGATGCTGCTCTGAAGGCAACTGAACAAAGCGCTATGCTAATGTCCCATCAGAAGAGAGAGGGGCTTGAGTCGGATGTCGCCCAATTTAAACATGATTTAACTACGTGTGCTGATGTAAGCGCTACTCGGGTTGCCAATTCCGAGTTGGAGGAGGTGCTCATTAATACTATTAAAAATAGCATGCATGAAGAAATTGAGATGTTGTCGGCTGCTTTTCGCCACAGCCAAATGATAGGTGACGGTGGAGGAAATAAATTTCTTCCGGTAAGGTTGAAAAACGAGCAAGATTTGGATCCAGGGGTGATGGCTAATGCCGGCCAGCAGGCAAATTTAGTTGTCGAAAACGCACTAGACGTTGGCATTTGGACGAATGCGGACAATCTAGCCTTGATGAAACATGCTCAGAATTTATCGGCTGAAACACGAATGGCGTTAATCTCCAGCTTATATGGTGCAATTAATAGGCAAGAGTTGGAGATAACGGGAGTTTTTCCAGCGTTGTGATAAAAGAAATATTTCAAGTTGGGTATTTTAAATGACAGGGAGGTGATTGTTGGGTTAATTATTTTTGTAGTTTTAGTTGAGGTGTCAGTTAGTCAAAAAAATAATCAATACAAGGAGATGTGTATGAAACGTATTCAAGCGAATGTATTCATAGTGATGGTAGGGATGATGTTTTGCTCCACGGTTGCGATGGCTGAGGGGCAGTCTCTTAACTTTGGCGTATTTATACCAGCTGATGGTTCGTCGATGTTTGGCAGTTACAATAATCGTTACGATACAACACCTTCTAGTAGCACAACTAATATTACCGCCACTTTTACAAGCGGTAGTGGTAACGTTAGCTTTGCAGGGAGGAGCGGGGAAGGGAATACTTTTTCTTGTGTTGTTACACCTAGCAGCTCCTTCTATCAATTGGCTTATGATGTGGCGATGAATATTGAGCACGGTTGGATGCAGATTACTAGAAATTCAGCAACTAATCACTGTAATTTTCTAGTATTCCAGAAAAATTCTGCTGTGCAAGACTAACGCTTTACTATTGAGCTGTATACTCTTAACGCCAAATTTAACTGGCGTTAAGAGGTGCCAATAGGGCGGCTAACACGCGCTGTTCCGCCTTTTTCCAAGAGCCCGCATTTTTACTCCATGTTATGGGTCTAATGTACGCCTAACCTAGAATGCCGCGGGTTATATATTGCGTACTCCCATTTACAGCTAGACATGGTGCTTATCAAGATTCCGTCTATTTAGTTAAAACGCCTTAGCGAAGAAGGGTAACTTCATTTTTGTTTTTCTGGCGTTGGTAGTGCGCGAGTAATATTTTTCCAATCCAGGGTTGCAAAGCTGTGCAAATGAATGATGCATTATATTCATTTGTGCTTGGGCGATCTCGCTTTATCTTCGCCACGCTGGCATTTTGAGGTCATTACAAGTTTAATATTGTTACGATAATATTTTTCGTTATGTTAGGTGATAAATTACCCAGGTTTGCTGTCTGTGGCTAGCGCGCTTTTTTACCTCAAATATAAAAAGGCTGCAAACTCAGGTTTAATAGATGCATGAACAACAAGTTATGTAATGAAGGTGTTTGTCTAATTAAAGTGCAGCGCGACCTAGGGTGGTTTTCCGTTATTCCACAGTGGAGGGAACTAGGTGATGATCGAGATATTTAATTGCTGTTATATTAGTACGGGTGGTTGAGCTTGCTTTTATTCGAAGTGAAAAAATGGTGTTTGATCCACTACCGTAATTCGTGATAAATCGCTAATTATACAACAATTAACCGACGCGTGATGGGAGGCTTAGGACGACCTAACGTGTTATCGCACACCCTTTATATGATCAAACGGATATTGCGGGCATAGAGTGTTTGAGCTAGTAAGGTGATGGCAGGGTTTGTTAGTAAAAGTATTCGTCATCGGTGAATTAGTAGCGATTTTATTCATAGCGGTCCATGAGGCCAAGTAAAGCTTATTCTTGACTCCATAATAGGTAAGGGAGGGTCGTCTATATACATAACAAAAAGTTGTGTTGCTCTATTCAGTCAGTATATGGGGGGGGGGGTATGTTAGGGCAAAGTCAACAGGCAGGTGGGTCACTTTTACGGCTTGGTTCATCCTAAATTACGAAGTTGGACGGCTTGCAGAGCAGTTCTGATTGTTCGACTGGCGAAGTAAAAAGGCCGGTCCTTGGAGCATTTTTTTGCAAAGTCAGGCGGGCATGTAGCGTGCTCACTCAAACAGTGAAGGCAGTAATGCGTAGAAATTAATAGTATTCATGACGTTAGCTGATTTCTGTGCGATCAACTGTGGGATTTAAATTCATTGATACCAAGAGTTTGTTTTAAAGGGGAGGCTCGCGGTTACAAAAAAAGCCGTGGATTTTGCATCCACGGCTTTTTTTTCTTACAAATTTACAAGAGTACTACTTGATATGGCAGGTCAAACATAATCCGCTCGAAGTGCCTTCTCCTGTATTTGCGTTACCATTGCTGACTCTCAAGAAGCTGGGTATGAATTCGCTTCCTGGCCCCGCTATTGGTACTCCGTGTGGATCGTGACAAGATGCGCATTCAACTTCAAAATTTTCACCCGTGTTATACATTCTAGGTTCGTTTTTGTCCGGATATTGGTCTCCGTCAGCGTCGTGGAACCACATGGAACCTGACGCGTTAGCAAAGCCCTTATACGGCTCGAAAAAATCAATCCCAACATCCGCACCATAGGGCCCTTCTGGATATTGGATACCAATAGGGTGATCATTCCTTAAATCGGTACCTACCATGAACACTCTAAAATCGGAAACCGCATTGGGTCCGTCGTTGTTATGGCAAAGTGTACAGAACCCTTCTGTTGCATCGGCTCCTTCGTTAGGACCCATGCGGAAATGAGATCCGCTTGATCCCGGCCATGAGCTGAGGAACGCGGTGTGGTCACCTGGCTGTTCGCTGGCTTGGTTGTATCTGCCAGAACCTGGCATGTTTATGATGGAGTCAATAGAAATTGTTCCATCATGACATGATAAGCAGGTTAATGAATTTGGCCCTGGTTGTCCTATGGGGCGATTCAGTGTTCGGGGTTTGTCGTAAATTGTATACGTACCGGTGTTGACCGTACGATTCCAGAGCGGTGCATTTACCTGAGTATTTGCCGCATGGGGAGTATGGCAATACACACAAACTTCGGTATATTGATTCCTCACATTGTCCATGATACTCCCGAAGCCACCCGCCTCTATGTTGTATGACAAGGTTAAGTTATGGCGAGTATTCTCGATACTGTCCCGGTTCGGTGCTCTTGAAAACGGGTTCCACCCATCTGCTAAAGCGCTAAACGCCACCATTGACCCTAAACCGATTGCAACGATTTTACTAGTTTTTAATAATATCCGCTTCATGCGAAAGCTCCCCTTAACACAAATAAACTACAACGTAATTTCCCTGTGAAACAACCTTCCCCAAAAAGTTATTTCTGCGTGACATCACAGTCATTTCACTGTATGCCGTCCTTCGTTTTCCTTGTTATTGAATTGTCGTGCTCAATTATCTAGCATTATTGGTTATCAGTTACGCTAAAATCGCTTGGCAACCCTAACAAACTGGTATTAGATAGTTTTCATGATTCACAAGGTGAGACTAATGTAATAAAAATCCTTACTTCTGTCAATATAATTCTCTTGGGGAAGTTTCGTAAGTGGTTCATTTGCTTTGTTTATTTCTTGTCCTTGCGCTCAGAACTCAGCCAACCCTGATCTTCCTGAAGGTCGGCTGGCCGGTAGACATCTACTTTTTTAAAGTATTGGTCTACGACATAAACTCTGCCATCCTCATCAACCGCGACGCCCGCCGGTAGCATATATTCTCCCGGCATTCCTTTAAATCCACGATTTCCTACAAAAAGGAGCAGTTGTCCTGTTGAATCAAAAATTTGGAAGTTACCGAAGGCGGCATCTACTACATAGACATTACCTTGCTTGTCTGTTGCAATGCCCTTAGGCCGCGAAAATTGCCCTGAGCGGCGTCCAATTGCCCCAAAGCTAGCTTTGTAGCTACCGTCCGCGAGGAAGGATTGTACGCGAAAGTTTCCACCATCCACGACGTAGACGGTGCCATCTGGCGCTGCAGCAGCTTGGAGAGGCAGATTAAACTGTTCAGGTGCAGCACCACGGCTTCCCACCGTTTTAATATGGTCGCCGGAAATAGCATCAAAAATGTACATGTGATGTTCTTGCGAGTCGACTCCACCTGTATCCACGACGTAGACCTGATTGCCGTCAGGGCTGACGGCTACACCGGACGGACGTCGGAAATATTCAGGGCCGCCAATTGCGTGTATAAAATTTTCATCTTTATCAAAGACGGCAACACGTTTGGCGGTATTGTCCGCTACGTACAGTTTACCGTTATTTTTATCCACCGCGATACCAATGGGTTTTGTGAGCTGGCCTTCGCCCTCTCGGCCGATGACTCTGAAGTCCCTACCCGGTGCGTCGAACACCAGTACAACGCGCTGGACGGTGTCGCTAACATAAACCCGTCCTTCATGCACGGCGACGCCGTAAGGTTTGGCTAAGCCGTAACCAGCGCCTGCTACACCGGTCGCAAATGTTTTAAAGCGCTCCATTGCGGTAACTTCTTTGACATCAAAACTGCTCCGAAACGTGCGTTCATAAATGAATCTTGCTTTTTCCGGTGGAGGGGGGTAAGCCGGTGGTTTAAATTCCTCATTATCGCGACGGGAGTCTGACGCACAGCCTATTGCAAGAACAACAGGGCACATTAGGATGAGTAAACGGGTATATTTTATAGGTATTCTAAACATTCGAATTTTTCTTAGTCATGTGAAGTTAGTTAAAGATAGAAATAAAGTCTGTAGTACCATGATTCAATTGTGACGTCCTCGACGAGGCTGTGTCAATCCTGCTCAAACGTAAAGCGTTGTAACTCAGGCCTGAATAATGTAAGTCTTGGTGGTTATGGTCGGCAGTTTTATTCCATTATGAGAAATAGTGGGTTGATTTGCTGCTCTCCCTGCTGTCCATTATTGCCGAGCGTTGCATTGCGTTATAAGCAAAGTACATTCGCTGTATTGTCTAATGGGTGAGCGTATTTGCGCGATTTTTCGCAATTACAGCGACATGGCTTGAGTACAACTTGATGTTTTACTAAAGCCAGTAAGTTACTTCATATGGCAGGTAAAGCATAATACCTCTGCATTTGCACGTAGCAAAAGCTCGTTGCTTGTATCATGGACGTTATGGCAGGTCATGCATTCAACGTTACCCTGGTAAAGTTTGACGCCGTTGGTGAATCCTTCTTGGGTATCCGGTGCCCTGAAATCGGGATCTTTCCAGTCGAGGCCCGCGTATTGCATCGATATGGGGTGATCATTACGTAAATCGGTGCCAATCACTTTGACTTCAATATCGTGCGCGACCTGGCCATTGTGACATTTTCCACAGCTTTCTATGTCATCGCTGGCGTTGAGTCGCATATGCATGGCATCGTCCATAGCAGGGTCGAACGTGACTGGTTTAAAAACCACCATATCCACCGCCATGGTGCCATCATGGCACGATAAGCACAGCATGCTAATAGGATTGGGTGCGCCTGGGTTGGTATCCAGTGTTTGGCTGTTGCCTGATGGGTACAGTTGATAGCTTTCTATTGCGGGAACGAAACGGTTCCAGTCTGGTATGCCTCCAAAATCAGAGGGTTGCGCGCCTGCATCCTCAGGAGGGATGTGGCAATAGACGCAAGAATATCCATAATCTGAAAATGCGACGCCAGCCATTGCTACAACGCCAGCCCGTTCATTTAAGCCAGTGAAATCGTGTTTCGATCCAATGATGGGGTCGTCTGCCCCCAATACTGGGTCGCCGACAATGGCCACCGCGTGAACATTTGATCCGTATTCCATACCAATCATTAAGACTAATACGGCCAAGTACAGGCCAATATTTTGCCTGTGGTTTGCTGCAGTATTGATCATCTTTAAAGCCCGCCCTTAATTTACTAAAGTGTTGTCTACAACTCCTTATGTTTCATCGACCGCAATGATTATATATTTTAATGCCCCCATCAAAACCATTGCAGCATTGAATATAAGCAATAATTTTAGAGTAGCGCAAATTGGGGCTATAAGCCACAATTTGTGTTTGAGGCATTGAAATTTCATTGGTTTGAGGTAATCGTGATAGAGCCAATAAAATTGCTTCTTATTAGTCGCCGTTTTGATTAAAATCCAGTGTTTCATGCATATCATCGGGATCAGGAATGACTTTTTTAAGGAAATATCAGGTTTTAATGCTTTTAGTCGGCTTTATACCGGCTGGGGTAGTGGTTGCCGAGCCAGCTGTCGAGTCAGTAACAGCTGAAGCCAATGCAGGAGAAATCCCGCAGGGCGTAATAGAAAGTGCCCCTACGATTGTTTCTTCTGCCCAGGCAGAGGTTATCTATCGAGATAATTGCGCGATTTGCCATGGGGACAACGGTGATGCTAATACCAGGGCGCAAAGTGGGCTAAGGCCGCCCCCCCGAAATTTCACAACGGCGAGTTCAGCGATTGAGTTGAGCCGGGAGCGGATGATCAATTCGGTCGCTTATGGCCGCCCAGGTACTGGGATGATGGCTCATAAGGATCGTTTTAGCACGGCGGAGATTGAAGCCGTGGTAGATTACATTATGGATAATTTCATAATGAAAACCCAACAAAGCGGTAATCCATTGACTACCCATGTCAAGGGTGAAACTACCTATACGAAATATTGTTCTGTTTGTCACGGAGATAAGGGCAACACAGCCGTATGGGCAAAAAATGGACTTAATCCACAGCCAAGAGATTTTGGTTCTGAACAATCAAAAGCTGAGTTAACACGAGAGCGGATGATTAATTCCGTTGCCAATGGGCGTCCTGGTACTGCGATGATGCCGCATAATAATCGTTTAACCGGGCAGGAAATAGTCGAGGTCGTAGACTATATTCGTGCCGCATTTATGCAGGATAAAGCAGAGTCCGTGGCTGAGCGCACCAGCCCAGCTGTTTCCTCGCCATCAGCGCCGGCGGCAGCAACACCGCTAACAATAGTGTCGCCAACTACAGTGTCGCCAACGCAAGGAGGCCACCCCCAAGTACCTGGTTATTCTCCACATGCACAAACGCCAATGAGTGGCACCGGAACAGCGCAGACGGGTTCTTCCCAAGATCCTCACGCTGGTATGGGGAATATTGGTGCAATGAGGAATATGCCGGGCACGCCAGCTACAATGCCACCTATCGTTGATGCTGATATGACGGTTGCAATGCCAAATGGTCTTAACGGGGACGCGGCAAGTGGGCGCGATTTTTATATGAAAAATTGTTTCGAATGCCACGGTATCAAGGGCGATGGTAATGGTCCTAGGGCTTATTTTAATAGGCCACGACCTCGGGATTTTACCAGTGAGGCTTCGACGCGCATGTTGAATCGAGTGAGAATATTTGATTCAGTTACTAATGGTAAGGTGGGTACAGTTATGCCTGCCTGGGGTAAAGTGTTGACAAAACAACAAATTGCCAATGTATCTGAATTTGTGTTTGAAGCGTTTGTTCGTGCTGGTGGTAGTGCTAATGTAGGCACCACTGTAGGCACCACTGTAGGCGCCGCTAATGAAGCGACGGTTAATAGCGCCGACGACAAAAAAAAAGCCAATTAATACCGACAAAACCATCTGAAGATACGATTTTATCTCTTGCTAGTGGTGTTGCAGACACTCAGGCTCAAGATACATCGTCGGTTAAAACGCAAGTGTCAGCGGAGCGCGAAACAGACTCCGCTGACACTCAAACTGCAGAATTACGTCATGAAGAAGGGCGTGCAATCTATAATTTTCGTTGTTATTTTTGTCATGGCTATTCCGGCGATGCAAAAACGCTGGCGGCAAGTTATTTAACCCCCAAACCTAGAAATTTCATCACTACCTCGATAGAAACATTGTCGCGTAATACCATGTTACAGGCTGTTACCCATGGTCGGCCTGGTACTGCGATGAAAGGCTTTGTTAACACACTGACGACGGGGGAAATCGCGCTGGTTGTTGATTTTGTGCGTAACGAGTTCATTATTAACAAAGCGCCCAACACGTATTATCACACTATCGAAAACGGTTGGCCTAATCATGAGCGTTATGTAGCGGCATTCCCCTTTGCATTGGGGCAGATTCCAATTGATAAGCCTTGGGAGTCATTAAGCAAAACGCAGCAGCAAGGCAAGCGTCTGTTTATGCAAAGTTGCATCACGTGTCATGATCGTGCCAAGGTTGAAGATGAAGGGGTGATTTGGGAATTACGGGCGGTGTCGTATCCACGAAATCAATATTCCCACAAAAATGTATCAGATGATCAGGTTGCCCAATCGGCATTGGGGGGCAATGTGAAGGCTACCGAATTGGACGCAGCATCTATGGCGTCCCCCTATGTACGGCACGATGTGGCCCCTATTTTAGAGAATTTAACGGCCGCTGAAGCGCAAGGTCAGCGTCTTTTTCAGCAAAATTGCGCTTTTTGTCACGCAGCGGATGGTACCGGTAAAAACTGGATCGGTAGTTTTTTGGAGTCGCACCCGCGGGACCTGACAAATACCGAATTTATGAGTGGTATGACGCGTGAAAAACTTAAAAAAGTGATTGAAGACGGTGTGTCGGGTACAACGATGTCTGCTTGGAAAAATGTGCTTACTGAGCAACAAATTGAGAATATTGTTGAATATGTTAGCAAAGCATTTCATCAGCTGGCATTATGAATGATTTTTCGATGACGCTAACTACGTGGCCTGTGTTTTGTTGATGAGGAGCGTTAATGAAGGCGGTTGATGGAGAGTCGCGTATTTTTTTCGATACATATTGGTTAAGCAATACTAAAGTTGGAGGTTTCAGGTGCTAGATAGCAGGATCAATGTCGGTATAGTGGGAGGAACGGGTTACACCGGTATCGAACTTTTACGTTTATTGGCAATGCATCCGCAGGTGCATTTATCGGTGATTACCTCACGAACTGAAGCTGGCCGGGCGGTTAGCGACCTGTTTCCCAGTTTGCGCGGTCATCTGGATTTAGTTTTCACCACGCCAGATGCGGGTTTGTTGAACCAATGTGATTTGGTGTTTTACGCAACCCCAAATGGTGTGGCCATGGAGTCAGTGGTCTCCTTGTTGGAAAACAATGTGCGGGTAATCGACTTGGCGGCAGATTTTCGCTTGAAGAGTCAGGGGCAATGGGAGCAGTGGTATGGACAAACTCATGCTTGTCCTGAGGTGTTGGAGCATGCGGTATACGGCCTGCCAGAAGTGAACCGGGGGCTTATTAACACGGCTCAGTTGGTGGCGAATCCAGGGTGCTATCCCACGGCAGTACAGCTTGGCCTTTTGCCATTATTGGAAAAAAAGCTGATACAGACTGATGGCATTATTGCCGATTGTAAATCGGGAGTGAGCGGCGCCGGGCGAAAAGCCAGCATTGGCAGCGCGTATGCTGAAGTTAGTGAGAGCTTTAACGCTTATAGCGTAATGGGACATCGCCATTTGCCTGAAATAAAGCAGGGGTTGGCCGCGGTTGCCGGGACGGAGGTAGGGCTTACGTTTGTGCCTCACCTAACACCGATGATTCGCGGTATTCATGCTACTGTTTACGCCACGGTGAAGACTAGCGTCGATTTTCAGGCGCTTTACGAAAGCCGCTATAGCGATGAACCGTTTGTGGACGTAATGCCAAGCGGTAGCCAGCCGGATACCCGTAATGTTAAGGGTAGTAATGTCTGCCGGATTGCCATTCATCGGCCGCAAGGCGGCAATACGCTCGTTATATTATCGGTTATCGATAATCTGATCAAAGGGGCGGCAGGGCAGGCGGTACAAAACTTGAATATAATGTTTGGCCTTGATGAAACAATGGGGTTAAAGCATATTGCATTGGTCCCCTGAATTCGCCGTCTTTTTTGGGCTAAGTTTTTATCGATTGAGCGTTAATGCCCGCGTGATCTGATGTAGGTCGTAAATTCGTCTTGCATCAATGGGCTACCGATAACTGTTGTAAAAGAATGCCGTAGAAAGTATGAGCAATGTCTTCCCAATTAATTATTAAATCTCATCAGCCCGGAAAAAGGGTGGCAGTATTCATTGCGGTATTGTTCGTGGTGGTTGGTGTTGGGGTTGGTATGTACTGGCTAGGTCAAAAGGAGGCAGGGTATCACAATGATGTTCTTGCCACTGAACATGCGAAGCTGTTGCAGCATATGACCGGATTGCAGGAAACCAACGAAGCGTTACGCAATAAAAATGCCGAATTAACCCAGTCTGTTGTCATCGATAAAGAGGCATACACCGACGTAGACTCTTCTTTACGGCGGCTGCAAAATGAAATACTTGAACTAAAAGAACAGATTACATTTTATCGCGGCATTGTTTCGCCGGCCAAAACTGCAACAGGGTTAAATGTTACCCGTTTCCTTATCAGCAAAGTGGGTAACAATAATGCCTATCATTTTAAGTTGGTATTAACCCAGGTAAAACCCAATAACCCTCTTATTCGCGGTAACGCCAAAATCCTTATTAATGGTGTTCAACATGGTGAGCCTAAACAGCTGGATGTCTTAACCTTGTCCGGAGAAACCAAATTGGAGTTAAAACTTGGATTTAAATACTTCCAAACGCTTGAAGGCAATATTGTGTTGCCTGATGGATTTATACCCTCAAGCGTACTGGTCGATTTGCGACCGAAAGGGAAAGGACAGCGCCCCATCAAACAAACATTTAACTGGGCGCAAATTACAACCTGATGTTACAGGTCGCTGGTTAGCCGTGACTGGCGTATTTTTTGCAAAAGTAAGGTTTTCTTTCTTTTTACATGAATGCGCAACTAAGGGACGAATTATTTATGTTCGGCAGTAAAAAAATCAAACGTAATCCAGATTTAGATTCTTTGGTGGGCAGCAATACCCGGTTGTGCGGAGATGTGCATTTTAGTGGAGGATTGCATATCGATGGAGTCGTTAAGGGTAATGTCATTGCTGAAGGCGAAGATTCGATGGTAACCACCAGTGAACGGGGTCGAGTAGAAGGTAACGTTCATGTGCATAACATTGTACTTAATGGCGAAGTTATCGGTGATGTTTATGCGCTCAATCATATCGAGCTAGCATCCAATGCGCGGGTTAATGGTAACGTTTATTATAACCTGATTGAAATGGCAGTAGGGGCAGAGGTGAACGGTAGCCTGGTCCACTATGACAACCGCCAGGATTCGAGCTCCGGTCAATCCAAGCCATTACCTCCCGCCAAGAAAGATACTAAAATTGACGATTCATTGCCGAAGGCTAATGTTAAGTAATTGATTTTATAGTGTAAATTAAAGTTGACGAAATTGCTCGGAAATTGCAGACTAGATACTGAGATTGAAATGGCCAAATTTGGAGCCACATCATCTATAATTGACCCTAGCGCAGTGTATTAAACAGAATGCCGCATTGGTACCGTGCTTAATACACTGCGCGTTTCAGAAGTCTATATGCAATGTTTTGGAGAATTCAATGAGTACATCAATGACGGATGCCAGCGGCGAACTACTGAGTGTTACTCAAAATGCCGCCGAAAAGGTTAAGGCGCTAATCGAAGACGAAGGAAATAATGAGTTAAAGCTTCGTGTTTATGTAACGGGTGGAGGCTGCTCGGGCTTTCAATACGGTTTCACATTTGATGAAGCTGTAAATGATGGTGATACTGCTGTGGAAAAAGACGGCGTCATGTTCTTAGTGGACCCGATGAGTTACCAGTATTTGATCGGGGCCGAAATCGATTATACCGAAGGGTTGCAAGGTGCGCAGTTTGTAATTCGGAATCCTAACGCCACCACCACATGCGGCTGCGGTTCATCGTTTTCCATTTAGGCGCAATTGGCATGTGAAGCTACTGCTAAAACAGGCGCCACATAAAATTTGAGCAATTAGTTGTCATTACAGCAATTTTTCAGTGCCTAGGTGTAGATGCGATTACCGTTGTGCAGTGACGAATAATCCCCGGTCCATCTTCAGTTGAAATAAGCGCACGTTACACACCGATCATCGGATAATTTTAGGGTTAACAACTCGAGGGGGCTTTTTGCCTCCTTTGTTTTTGTGGCAAATTATAACCAGGCTTTACTTATTTTATTTTGAGCAATTGGTAGCTGATAATTGATTTTTAATACGAATAAGATTTGATTGACTTACAAAAAAGGAACGCTAATGAGTGAATATCTGCCAGGTTTAGCTGGAGTGCCTGCAACCAAATCCAATATCTCGGATATTGACGGCAATAAAGGGATATTATCCTATCGAGGTTATCCCATTGAGCAATTGGCAGAACGTAGTTCATTTGAGGAAACAACACTTTTGTTATTAGACGGTGAGCTTCCCACCCACCAGGAGCTGACTAAATTTGATGAACAATTGCGGGAAAATCGCCGGGTTAAATACAATATTCGAGGTTTGATGAAAACCCTGCCGGCTACCGGCCATCCTATGGAAATGCTGCAAACTGCAGTTGCAAGCTTAGGGATGTTTTATCCTGGAAACGATTGCCTCACCGGTAGCGATACCTGTGAGGATCTGTTCTACATACATAATATGACGGTAAAGATAATCGCTCGCATGGGGACAATTGTCACGATGTGGGAACATCTGCGAAACGGTTACGACCCTATCCCCCCTCGTAGCGATTTAACCTATGCCGAGAATTTTTTATACATGCTGGATGGCAAAGATCCCGACCCTACGTTAGCGAAAATAATGGATATTTGTTTAATCCTACATGCAGAACACACTATCAATGCATCAACCTTTGCTGTTTTGGTCAACGGATCGACGTTGGCGAGTCCTTATAGTGTGATTGCTTCCGCAATTGGCGCGTTATCAGGCCCGCTACATGGCGGTGCCAATCAACGGGTACTGGAAATGCTGCGAGAGGTAGGTGGCCCACAAAACGCCGAAGCGTATGTTGATGAAAGACTCGCTAACAAAGAGGTTATTTGGGGGATGGGGCATCGGGAATATAAAACCAAAGACCCTCGTGCCACTATATTACAAGGCCTTGTTTCAACATTAATCGAAGAACGAGGTGGCTATATCAACCCCATGATGGAAACAGCGATTGCCGTTGAAAAGGCCGCTGAACAACGTCTTGCTCACAAGGGTGTCTATGCTAATGTTGATTTTTATTCGGGCATTTTATACTCAGAAATGGGGATACCTGCGGATCAATTCACGGCAATTTTTGCGATAGCCCGTTCAGCTGGTTGGTTGGCGCACTGGCGGGAGCAGTTAGGTGACAATCGGATTTTCAGACCAACCCAAGTCTACACTGGACATCCTTCTCGTAATTATGTGCCGCTGGACGAGCGATAGAAACAACAGCGGCAACCGGCGGGTATTTGTTGGTACTGCTGACGGCAACTAATAATGTCGATTAAAAACCTAGCGATTTAAATGCCGGCGTTTTATCAATAAACGCCGGCATCTGTGTATGATGCCGGGGTGGTTATTCTAGTCTGATTACAGGCGTCGATCTGTCAACGCCGAACTGCTTAAAGCCACATTGGTTCTTCCCAGTGTATTAAGCAGTGTAAGATAACCTTGCGTGTTGAGTTTGAAGTCAGTCTGGTATTTAGCCGCTACAGGGGTTGCATCGGGTAGTTTTACCGTGAGTGGGTTGCGATGTATGCCGTTAATGCGAAATTCATAGTGTAAATGCGGACCCGTCGCCAGCCCACTGCTACCCACGTAACCGATCGTATCGCCTTGCTTCACTTTTTGGTTTTTACGCAAGCCGCGCTTGAAGGATTTCATGTGTGCGTAGACGGTGCTGTATTTGCCCGCGTGTTGAACGATAATGGTGTTTCCATAACCACCTTTTTTACCGATAAAGTTGATGGTACCGTCGCCGGACGCTTGGATCGGAGTACCCCGTGGTGCTGCGTAATCAACGCCTTTATGCTGGCGCATACGGTTTAGCACTGGGTGGAAGCGTTTACCGAATTTAGAGCTGATGCGTGCAAAATCAACCGGTGTGCGCAGGAAGCGTTTGCGCATACTTTTGCCTTCCGGCGTGTAATATTCAGCGCGGTTGTCTTTGTCCACATAACGCACAGCTCGGTATGTTTTCCCCTTATTGGAGAATTCTGCAGCTAATATGTCACCATTGCGAACTTTTTTACCTTCTAGAAAATATTCTTCATAAATAAGTGAAAACCGGTCACCTGTTTTTACATCCAGCACAAAATCGATATCCCAGTTAAAGATATTGGCTAACTCCATGGTCATGCTACCAGGGATCCCTGCTTGCTGGGCGGCCAGAAATAATGATGTTTCGATAGTGCCGGCAGCGTAAGCAATACGTTTGTTCAGCTCCAGGCTCACATCAGACGCGGCGAAGGTGTCGCCGCTACGCACAACATGCAGAGATTGGGCATCGTCAATAAAGTAGATAAGTTCTCGCAATTGGCCGTCCACAACCAAAAACTTTAACTTTTCACCTGGTAATAGACGTTTCAACCGTGCGGTGGATTTCCCCAGACGAACGATTTTGTGTAACTGCTTCGGGCTGACGTTCATGGTCGAAAAAATTCTGGCCAGTGTATCGCCTTTTTTAACAATGACGGTTTTCCACTTTATGCTGGGCGCACTAAACGAATCGTCGACATTTGATTCATCGTACGCTGGAATATCCAGAGGTACATTAAGCTGTTTGTGTAGTGAGACTTTTTGGTATTGATCATCGGGCTCTGCCAGATTATTAGCGCCACGGGTTGCAACCGCAATATCCGATATCAAAAAGAAAATAACCCCAAATAGCGCGACACTGGAAAATAAAATTAACCAATGGGCATAAGGAACGCCTTTACGGCGAGAGGGGTTTTCTGCAGGTTTGAAGTCTCGTTGGGTGACGGGATTCTGTGCCATGTACATTTACTCACGGGTATAGAAAAGATCGCTTTGGATTCGAACAATCCAGCCACCAGTATACGCACTCATGTAGGCAAAAAGCCAGTATGTTAGCTGGGCAAATACAGTCATATCAAAAAAAATACATACAAACCATTTTTATTTCTATTTTTAATATAAGCTGCTGTTCAGCGGTGTAGGCGGTATTTTAACCTACATTCTCTATTTAACAATGCAAATTAACCCTGCAAAAAGCCGCTGGTGCTATAGCTAAGGGAGAGGTTGTCATGTTACAGCGTTTTCGTTGTTCTGATCACGCGAGCTGCTCCAGTCTTACCTACAAGTAATACAAGATTCATGCAAGATGGAAGCAGTGTCGTTTTCTGGTTTGCTAAAGATCAAAGCCTATCCTGCGATAGGGGAGGGGGGGGGTAGTGTCGGTGGGTAATTGATCGAATTATAGTGTGCAGTGCCTACATTTAATTATGTCGACCCGGTTATTATTGTTAACCGGTTCATATACTATCGCTGTTTCTAATAACTCCTGCGAGAAGATGTTTCATGACAGACGTGCAAAAGACAATTGAGTTAATAAAGCGTGGTGCAGAAGAAATTTTGCTTGAGCGTGAGCTACGGGAAAAGCTGGAGCGTGGTAAATCGTTACGTGTTAAGTGTGGTTTTGATCCCACTGCGCCAGATATTCATTTTGGGCATACGGTGCTCATCAATAAAATGAAGGAATTTCAGTCACTTGGCCACCAGGTTATTCTATTAATTGGCGATTTTACCGCCATGATTGGTGACCCAACCGGCAAAAGTGCGACGCGTCCGCCGCTCACATTCGAACAAGCCCGTGACAACGCGCGGAGCTATGAACAGCAGGTCTTTAAAATATTAGATCGCGACAAAACAGAGGTAGTGTACAACTCGGACTGGATGAACCGTAAAAGCGCTGCCGATATGATTCATTTAGCGGCTAAATATAATGTGGCGAGAATGCTGGAACGCGACGACTTTAATAAACGTTACAAAGGTGGTCAATCGATAGCCATACACGAATTTCTATACCCTCTTATACAAGGTTGGGATTCCGTTGAGCTTAACGCAGACGTGGAGCTTGGGGGGACAGATCAAAAGTTTAATTTGTTAGTCGGTCGAGAATTACAAAAAGAACAAGGGCAAACGCCTCAAACGGTTATTACAATGCCATTGCTCGAAGGCCTGGACGGCGTGAAGAAAATGTCAAAATCGCTAGGCAATTACATCGGTGTTGATGAATCGCCGGATGAGGTGTTTGGCAAAGTGATGAAAATTACAGATGAACTCATGTGGCGTTATTTTGAATTACTGAGTTTCCGGCCGTTATCGGAAATACAGGGGCTTAAGGAGCAGGTCGCGCAGGGAGCCAATCCCCGCGATATTAAATTCCTGTTGGCGCAGGAGCTGGTGGCCCGGTTTCACGATGAAATAGCGGGGCAGACGGCAAAGCAAAATTTCATAAAGCGCTTCAAAGAGGGGTTAGTGCCTGATGAGATGCCAGAGCTTGACGTGTTATCGCACGAGGGCGAATTGGCGGTTGCCAATTTGTTAAAAGAAGCGCAGTTAACTAAAAGCACCTCGGATGCGCGGCGGATGATCGAGCAGGGCGCTGTTAAAATTGATGGCCAACGTGTAACTGATTGGCAGTTGAAAATTGCCACTGGTCGGACAGCGGTATATCAAGTTGGTAAGCGCAAGTTTGCCAGGGTTACGGTGAAATAACCTACCGACTTAACGTGAGGGGGTTACTGTAAAACCGATATTCTGTATATCATTGAACGGCTATTACAGCGTAGTGACTTGTGATTTTAGTGATTCAACCGCCGTATAAAGGTGGTAGGCCGATCTTATTTCTGTACCGTCGTCGCATTATGACGATTGGCGGGTGTGTAGCAGGCAACACATGTCTGCGGGAAGCGAGCGAGGGGTTGGTGCGTATTTACACGCTGTTTTAAGTGTGTAGTACCCAAATGAAGGTGTCATCGTGGACGGATTTTGGTGTTGCGACAGGGTGCATGGGGTGAGGTGAGGGAGTGGTAAAGAGGGCATTTTAAATGTTTATTACAAAAAGATTACATTTAGTGTTGATCCCCGTCCATAACTCTGTATAATTCGCCCACCTTGACGCGGTAAACGTTGAGCTTGTTGGAACAACAGGTTCATATAACACTGAAAATAAAGGTGTTGACGCCGCAACGAGAACGCGTATAATCGCGCCTCTTTGGTGAGTTAAGCAAGTTACTAAGCTTGCATTAACAGTAAAATCAAAGAGAGTTAGAAAGACCAAGT